>Ga0315293_10000354_pt1 | contig 41795 bp, 38 predicted proteins | sample YL17G13_20_MG_FD_203071 | JGI IMG/M metagenome (GOLD analysis project Ga0315293, IMG submission 203071) | Sediment microbial communities from Yellowstone Lake, YNP, Wyoming, USA - YL17G13_20 | ecosystem: Environmental > Aquatic > Freshwater > Lake > Sediment | place: USA: Wyoming | collected... | reverse complement strand
AGTTGGTCCAGTTGGTCCAGTTGGTCCAGTTGGTCCAGTTGGTCCAGTTGGTCCAGTTGGTCCAGTTGGTCCAGTTGGTCCAGTTGGTCCAGTTGGTCCAGTTGGTCCTGTTGGTCCAGTTGGTCCTGTTGGTCCTGTTGGTCCTGTTGGTCCTGTTGGTCCTGTTGGTCCTGTTGGCCCAGATGAACATGTTATACAAAATTGAATTTGAAAACTCCAAATAAATCCATTCCAAATATATACATTTCCTGTATTGGTTTCAATCCAAACATCGCCTATTCTAATGGCAATTGGTGGTAAAGCGGAAGGTGCAAAATAAATTTGAATAGCTTCTAAATTTTGCAATACTGAACCTTCAGTGAGTTTAAATTTTATAGATTCTGATTGAAATTGAAATTTGCTTCCTATATCAATTGGTAAACTTTTAATAACAGTTCCTGCCATATTAACAATCTCTACATCAAAAAGATGTATATTTTTGCTAATATCATACCAACAATTACATTGATATTTATACCATTTATGTGAACTAACATCAACGTATATATCTCCTACACATACTGGCCATGGATTATTTGGTGAAGGAGGATATATACCAAAACGTATGGGTTCTCTATTATTACATTGTTTTGAACAACCATTATTTTTACAACCATTATTTGAATAATTATTACCACAATTACAATTATTTGAATCACAGTGTTTGCTCATTTTATACTTAATAATATTTTATTGTAAATTTTGTGAATTGATCCTTTTGAAAAGGATTAAAAAATCAAAAATTTAAAAAGAGGCAAAACAATTTTTTGTATTAATCAAAGAATAATCATTAATTGAAGTTGAGTATGGCCCGGGACCTGGTATTGTCGGTAATGATCCACATATTAATAAATTTGTAGCGGTTATATCTGTTAAATTCGGTGTTAATGAAGTAGATGAACCACTATCTAATACGACTGTCGCATTTGTTAAACTAGTTTGTTTGGTTGAATGTATGATATTTCCTGGAGGTTGAGTTCTTTCATTAAATTTACTTTGTGAATTACAAAATATTCCACTGCCATCATTTCTTAAATTTGTTAATATGGTATTTCCTGATGTGGTCAGAATAGATAAATATGAATCAATAATACTAAAAATATTTTTACTATCTGTTAAAAATTTAACAGATCCATTTCCAGAACTATTATTTAAAGAAAAAGAAGAACCTGTTTGAACAAGAATTAAAGTTGAATTAAATGTTGGTATGGGAATTAAAGTTTCATAAACATGTATATGATCACTGGAAAGTCTTACACTCATACGGGAATTGTTATCAAGACTAATTAAGGGTCTATTAGCAATTGGATTAATTATCATATTTAGTGGATTAGAAAATATATCCAAGTATGATCCTCCATCCGATTCAATACACTTTCCTGTTGATTTTAAATATGTTGAACCATTTAAATATAAGTTTGAAGAAAATCCTAATGCTATACACGAATTATTTGATTGAGTTGAATTATTAACTGCATTTAAATTAATTATAACTCCTTTCCCACCACTAGATTCTATTAATGAAACAGGAAAAGTAACTGATGCTATATTTTCTAAAAATACATTTGTTAATTTAAATATAGTTCCGTTTTGAATTTTTATACCTATATGTGATGTTATTCCCGTCATTTTTATAGAAAATGCTTCAAAATCGGCAGATTGAACATTAAAACTAGCATTTACTGATAAACAATCAGTTAAATATACAAAAAAAGCACTACAAGTATCATTAAATTCTGTACCAGGTCCGTTTAACCAGACACTGTTGAAAATTTTAGAAGTATTTTGTTCGATAGGAGAGAAAATAGTTTCAAAATTTCTATTTTCAGAATAACATCCTTCCAAAATCATAGATCCAGTATAAGATCTAAAAGAGTTTGTATCCATTCTACATCCACGAAAAGTTATAACCTGAAGTTTAACATTATTCCATGCTGAAAGTAAAGCAGCAGGTTTTATCCATATGTATTGAAATGTAATATTTACATTTGATGAATTTAAAATCTTTAATTCTCCTGAAAATTGTATAATATTTTTTATTTTAAACAATGTAAGAGATTCTCCCACATTCCATGGATCTGGTAATCCATTAGATGCGCCTTTTCCAGTAATAACATCTATAGAAGAACTTGAATTAGATAATATCGTATAAATTTTATTTTGTGTATTGTTTTTAATAAAAGATTTTACATAATCAAATGGTATAAGTCCTCCATTCATAATGTTTAATTTTGACCATGTATCAAATGGACCTACTCCGCTAGGAGAAGGAATAGATATTACAGTATCTGTTACATTATTTATAAAAGTCCCTTGTACAATAATAGAACCAATAAAACTAGTTGCTGGGTAAAAATCTAATACAGGATTTGTACCTAAATTAAAAGGTATATTACCCTCAAGTTGTAAAATTCCTTCTTTTGCTGTAAATTTTCCAAGAATATATATACCTTTTTTAATAGTTTTTACAGCTGTAGCACTTGTTAACCCATTATTAAGATCTGATCCTGTTTCCTCGTTAATAAATACTTTAATAGAATCTAATATTATACCCCCATTAAGTGACGGACCTGTTGGTCCTGTCGGACCAGTTTTACCAATTGGCCCTGTTGGCCCAGTAGGACCAAATGATACTAAAAGATTAATATTTGAAGTTATATCATACCATGCTGTACATTGATACTTATACCATTTTCGAAGAGAAACATCTACATAAATATCTCCTGTAAATGCTGGAAGTGGATAGTTAGGTGCAGGTGGAACTAAACCAAAACGTATAGGTTCTCTAACACAATTATTTGGAGAAAAATTACCATGATTACGATTATGATTATTATTATTATTATAATTATTATTACAATTATCACAATTACAATTCTTATCACAGTGTTTACTCATTTATATATAAAATATCAAAAGGATTTTATTTATATGTATAAAAATATTGTTTGAAAATTATAATTCAACATTTTAAAAAATTATTTTTTTTGAAAAAAAATAAATAATAAAAATCTTTTGTAAATGTTTTTTTAAAATATTATTTTTATTGAAAAGGATAAGAGAATAAAACAAACAATGATGTAAATGCAACTATCATAATCCAATTCGGAGAACGAGATAAAATAGCAAAAAACAATCCAAAAAAGACACAAATAAAATAAAAATATGGAATTCCTGCTATTTTTGGATTTCTCCAATAATCATCTTTTCCTTTAAAATCTTTATTTAAAAGAAACCAAAAACTATCTTCTAAAATTGATATTACAAAGTAAAAAGATAATATAAAAAATTCATATTTAAAACTCCATGGTATAAAAAAGAAAGGAAAATGAAGTAAAATTAGTAAAAAAATCCACATTGATAAATGATATCCTGTAAACTCAAATTCAAAACCAAATGCCATAAATTTTTGTTTCCATGTTGGGAGGTTTTTAGCCCATCCTTCAGATCCTTCTATTTGAATCTCCAAGTATGCAAATAATATTGATAATATAAATAAATAACTAAATAAAAGCAAACTCTTTGATTTAAAATCCAATTCATTTAAATCCATCTTTATTTAGTGTATTCCTTTTTTTCACATTTTATAAAAATAAATTTTTTTCAAGCATTTTTTTTTAATATATCAATCGGATTGCTTTTTTTATAAAAAAATTCATTTGAATTTTTTACTTCATCTGTTTCCGAATGAATATATGTATTAATTTTTTTTTCATTTTCCCAATTATCCGAATCTAATGATGATAATTTTTTATTTTCATTTGAATCTAATGATGATTTTTTTATATCAGGAGAATCTAAATACGATAATTTTTTATTTTCAGAATTGTTATATAATGCAGAACAATTTGTAACATTATAATCCTTTGAATTACGGCCTTCGCAACTACATGTATCATTTTTTTCACAAAATTCTAAAGTTTTTTCAATTTTTTGAATTGAATTTTCTTCGAGTTCATTATTTTTTTTATAAGGTAAAGGAGGAGGTGGATATATAATTTTACCCACAGATCCTGGACTAACACTTTTCCAACTTCCTGGATTAAAAGATAAGGTTTTTTCCTTTAGTTTTTCCATTTTTAAACAATCCTCCTCATTAATTTCTTCAAATATTCCAAAAAGTTCAGTAAAACAAACTGATAACTTTGATTTAATATTATAATCATCATTATAAGTTTGAATAAGTCTTGATAATGATGATTTCATTATTTCCAATTCAATAAATATATGAGATCTAAATTTTTTATAATTACTTAATTTTAAAATTCTATCACAATCAGATAATAATGTGCGCGTTTTTATAATTAAATCGTCAGATCCTTCAGCATAAATCCATCTTTGAATACTATTTAATCCAAATGTTCCTGGTACCATTTTTTTTAGATTAAAGCAAATTTTTTGACCTGCTTGCACTGTGTTGTAAAATGACAATCTTTCTAATAAATCAATAATTTCTGGAGGAAAATTGCTCATTTGAAATACATATTTTCATAGTATATTGATTTTAAAAAAACTCATTTATTGTTTCAATAAATGATTTTATTTTTTTTATTCTAAAGTAAAAAATGATTTAATATTCTTCATCTTCTAATTTAGCATCTTCTAATGCTTGTAAAATAAGATTACCCAAATCTTCGTCTATAAATCTATCAGGATCTTCATTTTCTTCTTCATCTGGACTAGGAAAAGGTCTATCGTAAATACCAATTTCATTAATTTGTTTAATAAATATTTCAAGTAATCTTTTACGAATAGGATTGGGTGATACTTGATCAATAAGTTCTCCTTCACTTTTTAACAAATTAAAAGCACAATTCCAACTGCAAAAACATCCAAACCATCCTCCATCTCTTTCTGGAATTCTTACTGCATGATGATACCATCTTATTCTCTTTTTGCATTCTTCATCTTGACAATTACCTGTAAACCAATCAAATGACATGTAATCATCTTCGTTACTGGGAAGATGAAAATAATCTTCTTCATCTTCTATTACAAATTTAATACATGTTAACATTCGAGAACTTTGGTGTTGTTCTGTTTTAGAAGAAGAAATGTATGGATTAAAAGGACCCCATTGTCTAAATCTTTCTACATCTCCAATCTCTTCAATTGGAAGAATTTCAAGATAAACTGGTTGTAAAAATCTAATTCTCATTCTATCATCTGAAGAATTATCATATTCTTTTCTAATGCCATCCCAGACATTTTTTATTTCATCAGAACTCATAGATTCGGATGCTAAATCTGTTAGTATTTTTTTAGTAAGGATATCTGCTGCTTCAATTGAATCTGGTAACATATAAGGAATAGATGTTGGATCATTTTCTCCAATTTCGTCATTCCATATAATTTCTTTTTTACTTTTAATAAGATAAGAAGGAGGGTAAACATATGGTGTTACTTTCTTTAATTGACTTTCAATATAATTATACAAATATTTGTTTAAAAAACTCATTTTTCCATCTTCCATTACATAAGGTCTGAGAAATTCAAGACAAGATTCATATTCTTCTGCTGTTTGAATTTTTACTAATTTATGAAATCTTTCAATTGCTGTTTGATTTTCTGAAGAATCTGGATAACCAGCAAAAGCTGTTATATAATCTTTAAAATTTAAATCTAAAACTTGTGCCACATCCAAAATAAGTTCATTTTCAAAATCATCAGAACGAAGCATTTCACCAATCACGTGAACTCCAGTTTGATAAAACTTTGTCCACTCTGTGTAAGCGGTCTTCAACCAAATCCTTTTGTCTTTTACGAATTCTATTATGACCATTGTCACCACTTTTAATAATTGTTGAGAGGCCTCTGTGTCCATTTGTATTAGAGGGATTAGCTGCAATAATTGTTTGAAATTTTCGTACTGGTTCCTCTTGATTGCCGTCAATGTTCCTCCGATAATTTTGTCCATTTGTTGACATTCCATTTGTATTTGATGATGTTTTATATTTTAACTCGTTAGGAGAATATGGAGAATCAATTCCATAGTTTTCAGATTCATAACTTATTTCCATCAAAAAACTTACAATAAATAGGAATGTAGTTGTAATAATAAACATTACAATAAAATTATGATAAGGCAACTCACGATCTAATCCCAAACCATTATAAAAAAAATTTTCTATAAATCTTTGCCACAGACCAATAATAAGCCATCCACATATAATGTATAGAAACATTTCTATTATAAAAATATCTTGCAATCTGCGTCCTGGCATTTAAATAAATGTTTTCATTTTTAACATTTTTTACATAATAAAATATTAAAAATTGAAAAAATAATTTTGATATTATTAAAATTTATATATGATAAACACAAAAAAAATTTAATCTTTTTCTTTACAAAAAACATTCATATTATATAATATGAATGAATGTTTAAATTCTTTTAAAAAAGAATATCATTTCTAAAATATAATGTCCATTGATGAAATTAATCGATTAAAAAATAAAAAAATAAATGTTAACAACGAACTTATATTAGCGATTAAAGAAGGAAAAGATAAATCAAATTTAGTTCGTATAGCATATGCAATCCGATACGGAGCAGATACAAATCTTTATGTTGATGTAAGTGGAGTTGGTAAAAATTTTCATATTTTGGGGTATGCATATAAAGTTGGTAAAATTTATCATGATGATTATTTAAATACAATTATTTTATTATTATTGGTAGGTGGTAGTAGTCTTTCAAAACCTGCTTTTAAAAAGAAAAAAACTAAAATACCAAATAAAGAAATAACAATCGCTGAATGGTTAGAAGGAGATGGATATTCGTTAGCACGTCAATATATCGAAGATGGATATAAAAACGTAGCTCCACAAACTGGTATAGATTTTGTGGCTACTCTTTTAGATATACCGGATTTAGTTAAAAATCCAAAAAATGAACTTATAGCAAAAACAATAGGTGAAAATATGTTATCAAAATATAAATTATCAAATGAGATGGTTTTTTGGGACATAAAGGATATGAAATGGGCAGTCCAATATTTTAATTTACCTCTTTTTAATTATTTATTGAAACTTGGTATTATTCCCACTTATCCCATGATTAACAATATTTTAATAAGAGCAGGTATTTATAAAAATAAAAATGAATTTAATGCTCTAATTGAAATTATAAAATTAATAATAAAAAATGGTATTGAATTAGACTATGAGCAATTAAATTTATTGCATAGTTTAGATGAAAATCTTTTTAAAGAAGTTAAAAATATTGGAAATTCTCCTTACTGGAAAAAAGTATGCTCACAATCGGAAAAAATAAAAAAAGGCGAAAAACCTCCACAAAGACTCCAAAGAACTGCAAAAATATTAGGAATAACTCAAACAGATTTTAAAAACACATGTCTCATTATGAAAAAAACATCACAAACTGATAAAGATCAATTAAAAGCATCTCTAAGGGGGAAAAAAAATGATGAATTTCAATCCAAATTAAAATATCCAAATGAATTAATAATAAACGACGAAAATAAATTGAAATGCGAAAAACCATTTCAAAAACAAGGAGAAGATCAATCTAATTATAGTGATTTACATGTAAGCAGTTATAGATGTAATGATGGAAAAGTTTGGTGTTTTACATCAGAATATTATTCATTTTTATTGAGTGAAAAAAAAAATTATCATAAAAATGGTGAAAAATTACCAAATGAATTTATCAAAGAAATAAAATTTAAATTAGATATCTTGAAAGAATTAGGGTTTATAATAAGTGAACCACCGCCAACGATAACCGAAACAGTCGATGAATTATATGAAAATGATAAATTTGGTAATAATGTTGTTGATGAAAAGGGAATTATCAATAAATTGCAATTAATAAATTTAAATAAATTAACACCAACAAATGCTGAAAAGATTTTTCAAATAATAGGAGCATCAACTAATATCGATCGATTATCTGGTGTTCATGCAAGATTAACTACTTTATGGATTTTAGATTGGTTATATGACAACAACAAAGAACAATTTTTAATTGTAAAAAAAGAAATTGGTAAATTGTAATTAAAAATTATTTTTTTGAAAGAAATAAGATTGTATAAGACTAAAAATTTTTTATTTAAAATACAATATGAGTCATTCCAAATAAAAAGAGTGTTTGGATCAAATTTTTGAAAATGACAAACCTGCATTAATTGATGAACATGGAACGCAAAAATGGTATCAAAATGGTCAAAAACATCGTGATAATGATCAACCTGCTGTAATATATAGCAATGGAAAGAAAAAATGGTATCAAAATGGTCAATTACACCGAGATAATGATAAACCTGCCATAATAGAAAATGATGGAACACAAACATGGTGCAAAAATGGTTATTATTATCGTGACAATGATAAACCTGCTGTAATATTGAATGATGGAACGCAAGAATGGTATCAAAATGGTAAATATCATCGAGATAATAATCTACCTGCTGTAATGTTGAATAATGGATCACAATTTTGGTATCAAAATGGTAATAGACATCGAGATAATGATCAACCTGCATCAATATATTTTGATGGAATACAAATTTGGCATAAAAACGGTCAAAAACATCGAGATAATGATCAACCTGCAGTAATAACAATTGATGGAAGGCAAGAATGGTATCAAAATGGTGAAATACATCGAGATAATAATCTCCCTGCCATAATAGATGCTCAAGGTAATTTAAATTGGTATATAAACGGTATTGAACAAAAAAGTGGTGAAATTGATGCTTATCATGTAAAAGGTTAATAAACTTTTAATTTATAAATTAAAAGTTATAAATGTTTTTTTAAATTGATATTAATCATTGATAAAAAGTGATGAAAGTTGCAAAAAAACAAAATAATTTTAAGTGTTATTTAATTTATATCTATTTGATAAATTAGGAATACCTGTTTCTATTTTTCTTTTTTTAGCATAAATTGCAAATATTAAGCAACTAATTATTAATAATAATATAAAAATAATTGAATAGTAATTATTCTTGGAAATTATAGATACATAATCATGAGGTCTGTATTCTACACTTTTATCTCTTTTTTTTAAAAAAGGAACTATTTCCTTGTATTGTAATTTTGCTTCTTTTTCAACTTGATCATAATTCTTTTCATTTACAAAAATTAATTCTTTTGAAATTTTTATTTCTTGTGTATTAAAATCTGGACCAATTACACAAATTGGTACATTAAAATGTTTCGCAATATGATACCATCCGGTTCTCCATTTATTACCTTCAAGTTGAGTCTTTGGTGTAATTAAAAAAAACCATTCTGGAATATTTTCTAATTGTGAAATAAGATGTTGAACATTACCATTACCATTACCGTCAGGATCTTTTATATCAATTTTTTTTATTGATGAATAATTTCTTATAAAAGAACACATAAATGCATCATTACGTCCGGATTTTTTAACAGCTAATACGATTTTATGACTGTGTTTTTCGAGATTTGAATCAGAAATTGCATATAATAAAACTGAAACATGATCATAGATATGTGTATGTGGATAAATAAATATTACTCTGTTAAATTTTGATGCAATATCATCTATTTTATTATTTAATTCTTTCCACCCTAGAAAATTATTTAGTAAACTTTTTGTGAAAATTTTCAACATTATATGTGTTTTATATAAAACACATTAAATTTTAAATATTTACAGTCTTTCTTAAAATTAATATATTTATTATATTAATTTTTTCACTTCTTATCACAAGTAATGATTTTCTAATTAGAAAATTGGTCTCAGAGAAAATGTTATTAATTTAATACTGTTTTAAATAAATTTTTCTTGCAAAAAAATATCAAAAAAATATTATATAATAAATTTAAATTTATTATTATATATTAAATGCTAAAAAATTTAATCGATGGAGTATTATATGATTTTTTTGGATGGAAAAAATTTCAGGAAGGGTCTCTTGATTTTTTATTAAAAGAAAAAAGATCAATTATATTATATCCGCATACTACATGTTTAGATTATTTTTTAATTTTATTTTACTCAAAAGTGGATCCTGAATTAACAATTCTCAACAAAAAATTGACAATAGCAGTAGATGATTTTACGAATGAAAAAAGAGCGGGAGGTTCATTTCTAAATGATTATACATCTATAAATAAAATTAAAATTAAAAATCCAAAAGAAATTGGTTCTGGTAATATTAAAACTATTATTTCCCAATTAGAAAAAATATCAGAATGGTCATTCGTAATAACACCAAGAATGGGAGATAAATGGAGAACTGGATGGTATTATATTGCTAAACATTTTGATGTACCAATTATAATCGCTGGTCCCGATTTTAATACACAAAAAATGAAGTTTTTTGATGAAAAAATTTACATTAATGATAGAAATTATGAAGAAGTTGAAAAAGAAGTGAAAAAATACTATAGTCAAATTATTCCATTTTTTCCAAGTTTAGACCCAACAGTTGAATTAAGACCGTATAATAATTATATATCTATTTTTTCTATAAATAATTTAATTTCAATGTTTTTAATTTTTTTAATTTTAATTTGTTGTTTTGTATTTGCAATTTATGCTCAAAATAAGAAAATAAAAACAGGTATCCCTTGTATAATGAATTATTATAAAAAAATAAAATCTTATTACTAATTTTACATAAAAATTATGTAAAATTTCATTAAAAAAAATAAAAGTATATATTAAATGGATGAAAAAATTATACACAATATATTATACAATTTTTTAGGATAAAAAAATATAAAAGAAAATGTAGCTGAAGATTTATTTTCGAAAAGTAAAAGAATTGTAATTGTATACCCACATACTGTACCTTTAGATTATTTATTAATTCTTTTATATTCCAAAGTAGATCCTCAATTAAAAAAATATGTCAGTAAAATAGTTTTAGCAGTTGATGCTTTTAGTGGTATAAGTAAATCGGCAGGCAGTGTATTATTAAATTTTTATAATTCTATAAAAAAATAAAGATTGAAAAAATTGAAAGTACTGGAACTGGAAATGTAAAAACTATTATCTCTGAATTGGAAAAAATACCAGAATGGGTTTTTATTATATCCCCAAAAAGTATAAAAAGGAGTGATAATTGGAGATCTGGATGGTTTCATGTGGCAAAACATTTTGATGTACCTATTTTGGTTGCTGGTCCAGATTTTAATACTCAAGAAATGAAAATTTTTAATGAAAATTTAATTTATATTAAAAATAGAGAATATGGAGAAGTTGAAAGTGAAGTAAAAAAATACTATAGTCAAATTATTCCTTTGTTAATAAATAAAGATCCTAGTGTTAAATTAAGACCATACAATTATATATCTATTTTTTCTATAAATAATTTTATATCGATGATTTTAATATTTTTAATAATATTTTTATGTTTTGTATTTGCTATGTATGCTATAAATAAAAAAATAAAAACTGGAATTCCAAGTTTAATGGATCACTATAAAAAATTGAAAATAATTAAATAATATGTAACAGATAAATGAGAAGCGAATCTTTGAAAGAAATTGTAGAAATGATTACAATAATTAGAGATCATAAAAAGGGTTTATATAAAAGTATAGAATATCCAAATGCATTAATTGGTTCAATTAATGAATTCGATCAGATTATTGGATTAGAAGATTTAAAAGTAACTATTTCACGAATGATTAAACATGCAATATATGATAAATCAAAAAATAGATATCAATATGGTGAAAATAATATAGTTTTATATGGGAATCCTGGATGTGGTAAAACAACGGTAGCAAGAATATTGGGAAAAATATTAAATGCAATTGGTGTTTATCCCGAAGAATACAAAGATAAAGAAGAAAATGAGAAAAAAGAGCCATCTTTTAATTTAAATTCTAATCCTTTTCAAATATTGGGACAAGTTAATCGAGATAAAATTAAGTCTTTGCAAACTTTAAGTCAAACTCTGAGAAAAAGAAATGTTCTTTATCAAAATTATATTCGTGATATTTCAGATGCATCAAATCGTCAAATAATAGTATTGGAAGAATCTAAAAACTATATTGATAGATATAAAAGTCAAAAAGATAATGAAGATCTTTTGGAACAATCTCGAAATTTATTATTAGAGGGAGAAAAGCAGTCAAAATATATAGTTGGATTAATAAATAATTTTGAAGAAAATTTAAAAAAAATAGAATTACCAAAAGAACCAAATCTTTTAAAGAAAAAAGAAAGAAAAAATATTTTTGTTGAAAAATGGGGGGAAGTGCAAATTGAAAAAGAATTTAAAAATAAATATAGACATGTAAGTCCCGCCGATTTAGTAGCAGGTTTTGTGGGACAAACTTCTATTAAAACAAGAGAATTATTGGAAGAAATGATAGGAGGTGTGTTATTTATAGATGAAGCATATGATATAGCATCACCTAATAATGAAAATATGAGAGGATCTGATTATGGATATAAATCTTTAACTGAAATTGTTAATTTTATGACTCAAAAGGAAGGAGCCGTAGTTTTTATTATGGCTGGTTATCCTGAAAGTTTAGAAAAAAATTTATTTAAATTACAAAAAGGATTGGGTAGAAGATTTAGAATTAAAATAAATATAGGAGATTATAAAAGTGATGAATTAGCAGATATCTTTCTAGGAATGATATCAAATTCTGGATTAAAAATTGATCCTAAAGTTGATTTATATAAATTTTTTAATCAAAATTTAAATTCTTTTTTAGAATTTGGTGGAGATTGTAGAACTCTTTCCGCCATTTGTAGAGAATTGGTTGCAGATGATGAAATTAAGAGAGTAATTAGTTTAGTTAGTAGCAGCGAAGATAATAATGAGGAAGAATATTTTGTTACATTTGATATATTAAATCTTGCTCTACAAATAAAAGAAAAGAATAAAAAAATAGTACAATTAGATGATGAAACCCCATATTTTCAAATGTATAATTAATATTTATAATTTAAAAAATTAATATTTAAAAAATATTAATTAATGTTAAAAATTATGTACTATACTTTACATTAAAATATTTATTTAATTTTAATTAAATATGAATTGGAAAATTTAAAATATGAAGCAACATTATTTATTTTATCAAAAAAATTTATTTGAAATTTAATGAAACGAATTAATCATTTGCTGAATAAAATGACAATATAACATAAAATGGGAAATAATTCTTCTAATAGTGTAAAAATCAATGAAAGTGTTCAAAACACTTTCCTGAATGTTACAGATCAAAGTTGCAATGTAAACACAGCCGTATCTATTGATAATAATAATACAACAATAACCAATTCAAAGGGAGCTGATATAACTGTATTTACAGTTACAGGAAGTGTAAATGCAACTTGTAAGATGAGTCAGCAAATAAACCAATCTGTTTCAGATATATTAATAGCTCAGACAAACATGATTGCGAGTAATCAAAGCGATTGGTTTAATGGAGGAAGTATATATTCACAACAAACAAATAATGCGAATATTAGCCAATCTGTTATGAATAACATTACATCAATCAGTGTGAGTAATTGTAATTCATCTGTAGTAACTACTCTTGATAATAATAATATGACAGCGACTGGTATTAAGGGTGGTAAAATAAATGCATATCAACTTAATGGTGATATGAATTCGTCATGTGTAATGTCAAATACTACTAATCAACAATCTTACACCTCACTGGGATCAACTGTAGCGACTCTCGCTGAAAATGTGGGAATGATGGTAGCTATATTTACTGCTATAGCTTTTTGTGCTCTTGTGTTTTTAATTATATTTTCTATATTAGCTTTTGGTGCTTTTGGATTTTTTGTCGTTGAAAGTAGCAGTGGCAGTGATAAAAAAAATAATTCATCAAAAAAAAACAATAGAAAAAAAGAATACAGTGATGAAAATGAAAATAGTGAAGATGAAAATAGTGAAGATGAAGATAGTGAAGATGAAGATTAGATTAATATCATTTTTTTATCATTTTAAATGATAAAAACAATTTTTTTTAAATATTTAATTCGAATTCAAAGCAAGAACTTTTAATATTATCAAAATTTAAATTTTTTAAATCTTTTCCGTACAAATATAAAGGAACTAAATTTGACCAATGTAATTTGCAATTTTTAAAAAATTTGCATTTATTTATTTTTTTGAATTTACCATTTTCATAATTTATATTTAATAATGTTATTGGTGGTATGATAAAATTTAAAAGATCTTTATATATTATTAATTCTCGATTTATTTCACGATCTAATAAAATTTCTGTGGATTCACATTCAGATTTTGAATGAATTAATATTTTAACAAAAATCTTTTTGTGTGTAATATTTTTTGTATTTTTTAATTCATTAAATGAAGATGGTAATATAACAACATCATTTGATCGGATAAGACTTAAATAAAAATGTTTATTTTCCTCATATTCTCTTTTTCTGAGTTCTTTATTAATATAATTTTTCATCAATATCAAATCTGTAGAATTAATTTCATCAAAATCTATTTTTTGTGTTTTCATTGTAGTTTGTAAATTCCTCATTTTATTTTATGGGAAAAGATATAATTGAAAATGGCAGTATCATTTCCATCTAAATTATTGAACAAAGAATCTGAAAGAGAAATGGTCTTAAATCTTATCGTTAGGCCTATGATTAACGGAAAACCTGATGGAAAGTCTTATAAAACTTTTAATAACAATGGAGAAAATTTAACTTTACCATTTCGTTATGGTCATCTTTTTTGTAAAAAACACAACATAGAAATAGATCCACTTGGGCCTTTTGAAGAAGTAGATTATAATTTTACAGGTGAACTACGAGATTATCAAATTGCTGGATTAGAACAAGTTAAAGATCATTTGGAACAATTTTCAACAAGTACAGTTTGTTTTCACCCTGGTGCTGGAAAAACTGTAATTGGAACTGTAGCTGCATATATTTGTCGGTTAAAAACCTTGGTAGCTGTTCATAGGAAAACTTTAATGAAACAATGGGTAGAAACAATTATAAATTTTACAAATGCAACTTATCATGTAGTTGGTGAGAAAAACCAAAAGACTTCAATAGAAGAAGCTAATATAATTATTTCAATGGATGAAAGATTTAAAAATATATCGCCTGAAATTATTTCAAAAATTGGAATGATACTTATTGATGAAGCTCATTGTTTTTGTACAATTGAAAGATCTAAATCACTTTTAATTTTTAAACCAAGATATATTGTTGCATTAACAGCCACACCAGACAGAAAAGATGGTACTTCATCTTTTTTATTAAATCTTGTAGGTGGTCATAGAATTATGAGACCCTTCAAAAAACCATTTGTTGTTAATTGTAGAAGAACTGGTATTAAACCAGAAATGGTTTCTAATAAAGGAGGAACTTTAGATTGGACTGTATATACCAAAAGTCTAATGGAAAATGATTTAAGAAATTTTATGATTTTAGATGATGTTATTAAAAATTCTGATAGAAAGATCCTTATTTTAACAAAAGAAAAATCTCATGTTACTGCATTGGAAAATCTTATTTCTCCTTTTACAAAAGTGGCCACTATGATGGGTAATAAAAATTCTTATGAAGATTCTCCAGTTTTAATTGGTACGTGTTCAAAAATTAATACAGGATTCGATGCAGCCACTTTTGCGGATAATTATGATGGAAGACCAATTAGTATGGTCATTATGTGTGTTTCATTTTCTGATGAAAATGTTATTCAACAGAGTGCAGGTAGAGGATTGAGAGCAGAAAATCCACTTTTTATTTATTATTTGGATGATGGTGGAAGTATTTCTAAAAGACATTGGTCAACGTTCAGAAAATGGGCAATTTCTTGCATGGGAAAATGTACATATGAAGATGTTGACATTAAGGAATATTTTAAGAGAATTAAAAATGGTGAATTTGATCCACCTTCTCTTCCTATTATTGAGGACAATAAATTAATTTCTCTTGGATGAAAAAAATAAATAAAAAATATGAATTAAATTCATATTTTTACCATATTACTTGATTTAAAATATAATATTATTGTCATCACTATAAATATCGATGGAACTGTGTTTAATCAATTTATGCCTAGAATATTTTTTTTTCATTTAATTTTTAAAAGTGCCTCAATATCTTTTATATCCTTGCTTAGTGCTTCATCGGAAACATCCCATGACATGTTATCTAGAATTAACAACTGTGCTCGAGCCTTGAGAGCCTGCTCATTAAGATTAACTTCATCTACTAGATAAATCTCTTCATCGCTTTCTCCTTTATCTCGAGATTCTTGCAATGCCTGTAATAGTGATAATCGCTTATGTAAGAGTTTTTGAAAGTATTCGGGATTAGTTCTATAAGCTTCGTAATCCTTATATTTTTTTGGGTAAAAAATTAATTTATTATTTTTAACCTTTTATATAATCGGTATTAAATTCTCACCTTGCACCTTACACCATCTTCTGGTTAAAGTAAAATATTATATCACATCACTCTGATTTAAAATTAAATATTATATCATCACTTTGATTTAAAAGTAAAATATTGTCATCATTTAATTGAAAAGTAAAATATTGTCATCATTTTTATTCAAAATAAAATATTATTTAACATTTTTGCTCAAAATTATAATATAAATAATTTAAATTTTATGAATTAATTAATTATCTTCTTTTTACTCAAATTTAATTGAAGGAATAATAAATTAATTTTATCAAAATTCTTTAAAAATTTGATTTTTTTAATAATTAATGTAAAAATGGAAAATGATTGGTTTAAAAAAGAAATATTATATATTGCAGGAATAGATGGTAAGGTCATAACTCATATAAAATCAACAGACGGTCTTCAAACAATTATAACTTTTAATTGTTTGGGAGAACCCAATTCATATAACGATGAACCAGCAATAATTCGTTCAGATGAAACTAAAGAGTGGTATAAAAATGGACTTTTACATAGAGAAAAATTACCGGCCGTAATGACTCCTTATGATACTAGAAGAGTTTTACCAATTAATCCAGAAACAGCAACTATTAAAGAAAAAGACAACTATAAAAATATAAATTCTTACAGGGATGTGAGAAACGGAAATACAATAAAGTTTTTTACAAAAGGAAAACTTCACAATCCAGAAAAAAATGTCCCGGCAGTACAATATGATGATAAAAGTTTTGAATATTATAAAATGGGATTACTTCATAGAAGAAAACTACCAGCAGTGATTTATTCTGACGGAACTAAAGAATATTGGATTAATGGTTTATTACATAGAAAAGAAAGTTACGCATCTATTTCGGCGGATGGGACTAAAAAATCATATATAAATGGTTTATTGCAATCAATTGACGAAAATCCATCAATTTTATACATTAATAATGATAAAGAATGGCATGAAAATGGATTACATCATCGAAAGAAAGATAAACCATCAATTATAAGAAATAATAAAAAAATAAAAAAATGGTATAAAAACGGAAATCTCCACAGAGAAAACGGACCAGCAATTATTGATAAAATATTGGGAATAAAAAGTTATTTTATAGAAGGTGAATTACATAGAGAAAATGGACCAGCAGTTTTAAATGATAATGGTTGTTATAAATGGTATTATAAAGGCAAATTACATAGAAAAGATGGTCCAGCTATAGAAAAATATGATAAAAGTATTTATTATTATTATGAAGGTATGTTACATTCAATAAATGATATACCGGCTGTTTTAACTGCCAATAATAGAAAAGAATGGTATAAAAATGGTGTTTTACACAGAATTAATGGGCCTGCTATTATTGATGAAATGGAAAATGAATATTATTATTTGAATGGAAATAAACACAGATTAAATGGACCTGCTGTTTTAAGAAAAAATGGAAATTCAGAGTGGTACGTTTTTGGTGAAAAGATAACCAATTGCAAAACTAAAAGTCAAAATTTAACAAATCATTCTAAAAGAAATTCGTTGACTGACATAAAAAGTAAAAGTGAAATACCAGCCACTAAGAAAAGTTATAAAATTTTTACAAATACAATGAATGAAGAGTTGGCTACTCAAAAAAAATACAGAAGTAATCCAAATATAAATAGTGAATTATAATTAAAAAAATCATATATATTTTTAAAATATATGTGTGCAAATAAATAAATTATAGCAGCCGCGAGGACCATTAAATTTTGGTTAAATTATAAATACCAAATAATCCAGAATGATCACTTTGAGAAATAACACCTTCTTCATCATATCTATTATATTGTTCACATTCAATTGATAAAATAGATTTTTTTCCATCAACTCCATATACTTGGTAAAGAATTCGATCACACCAACTAGGTACTCTTTGATCATATTTACCCAAATTCCAGCATCCTTCGATTTTAAAATCGCTTTTATCAGCTTCTAATCTTGTCATTCTATTCATTTGAAGATCTACTTTTCCTAATTTTCTAACATTTTCATTTTTTGTGTAATTACTAACATCTTTGTAAAAAACTTTTTTGGTTTCACAATTAGAAGCATCTCTTCCTTGTGACATTTTACATGTTGGTCTAAAAGATGGTCCCTCTCCATCAATACCTTCTATAAAAGTGTGAACATTTCCATTTACAGTTTCTCTATTTAATTCGTCTAAATTTTTATATACCCAAGAAGGATTAAATGAAGACTTTAACATATAATGTGCAAATTTTAAAGCACTGGGAGCTTGGATACGATAATTTAAATCTCCCATTACAAAAACAGCATTTAAAGGAGTCTTATGTTGATAATTTATAACTAATTCTTTTATTCCATCATTGAAACATTTATTAACATCGTTAATACTACCTTGTCTATTAACTGAATCCATATATGTGGGTAAATCGTTAACTCTGTGTTCAATTAGAGTTTTTGCATTATGAGGAAGATGAAATGCTATAAAGGCAATTCGACCAAATTGTGGCACATTCATATAAGTACAAATTCCGCCTTTTCCCCTCATAACTGAATTTGAACAATTATAATAACTTTCTGTAAAATATTCTTTTAATCCTTCAGATTTTGATGGTACATTAATATTTCCAAAATTAGCATTTCCTCTTACAAATACAGCCATTCTTAATCCTCTTCCTGTTCCAGTTTTTGTACTAGAAACACCACCTCCAATAAATCTTGTTCTATGTTGAATAAAATAATTAATTTCTTTCATTGCAGATGGTAATATATGAGAAATGAGATAATCACCAGGTTTGGCACTTTCAACCAATGAAATTGTCACCACATCTGGTTTTTCATTATTAATCATTTCTAATAATCTTCTAAAAGAACTAGCGTTATAAATACTCCATCTCATATAACCTGCTATACCAGAACCTGCAGATTGTGCCATAGTGGTTGCTGATTTATAAGCAGCATATGTGGCATTTTTAACCATTTGAGATGCATCACTAAACATATTTAATCCACTTACAAAATAACCATTCAAAGAATAATCAGAAAGTTGAGATTCTCTTTGTTCTCTTAAATTTTCAATTTTTGCTAATTCATCCTCTTCTTCTTGAGTTAATGTGTAAATTTCGTCATTTATACCTCTTGAAATCCATAAAGATTGTGTATTCCAAGTAAATGCCAAAATTTTCATTTTTTGATAATCTGCCATTTATATAAAACAGTTATAATTTAATTAAAAAAAAAATCAAATATAATGACTAAAGTTTTATTAATTAAATTATGGATATTTTATAAGAAAAAGACGAAATTCTAATAAATCTTACAGATTCTTCACCACATATTTTACCAATATCAATTTTAAATTCTTTTTCAAGTGGATTATTTAATATTCTATATTGCATAGCACCTAATAAAGTTAATTCACATCCTATAGGTTCAAAAAAAAATATATTTTTAAATAAATTACCAACTTTTATTCCTTCAAAAGTTGTAACATAAGTTTCTATTCTTGTTTTTTTTGATATTTTTGGGGTTTTTAAAAAATTTATTATATTAAATTGACCTTTTTGAAAAATAACTCCAATATTTGATATTATAATTTTATCTGTATGAAATGTAATATCTTTATAAGATTGAGTTATATAATTTTTAATTTTTTCTCTAACTTCTTTGTTGTCCCAAAAATCTTCCGAAAATATTATTCTAACCATTAATTTTTGTTGCATTTTAATACTTTAGTATTAAAAAAATAGTAAAGTTTAAAAATAGCTCATTAAAAAGATAAAATATGAAATTTTTAAAATAGATTAATTTTATTTATTTGTTTATAATTTAAAAAATTACAAAAAAATGATACTAATTTACAATTACTTTAGAATTTTTAAAAATTGAAATAGTATTACTGTTACAAAATGTTGTCTTTGATTGCTGTTAATTCATATATATCAACTAACAATGGCGATAAAATATTATTAGATAAAGATATGAAAGAAAACTTGACTGTTTATCTTTTAGAAGGATATTTATGCAATCATGTTAAAAATATTCATTTAAAATCAAAATTAACTAATGTAATTGGATATAAAGTTAGAACGGAACAACAAGATAATCCAAGTATTATTACATTTTTAATAACAGATGGATTTAAATGGGATATTCCATACGAAGGGATGCACGTCATAAAATATATTGAAAAAATAATTATAATCGATAAAATTACACATGTACAGGAAATAAATATTAAAAACGCTTACTTGATGGATAATATACCAATAGGTTCTTTTATTAACGGATTTATGTGTTATCCAGTTTCTAACGATCAAGGTAAACTTTTTAATCCTGTTACAAAAGTTTTTTTTAAAATGAATAATAATTTAAATGAAACCTTTCAAAAGGAAACTAATACATCTCGTCAACTTTTAATCAAAAAAAGAAAATTAACAAAAAATGAATCAGAAAAAAATATAAAATCTTCATTAAAAACTAAAAAATCAACTTTTAATAAAAAAGTAAAATTTGAAATTCCAGAAGAAGATTAAAATTAAAATTAAAATTTTATCACTTTTAGTGATAAAATAAATTTTATAATAAATTTAATTCCATTCGCTATTTAATTCCACTGATAAATCAGTGAGCGTTTTTGAATCTGCACTGTCATCAAAATGAATATCATTACATGAATCTTCTAAACGTGATGGAGTCCTTTCATCGTAATTTAAATCTTCATTAATTATTTCTTTTTGTTTTTTATTAAAATCGATTATTTCTTTTTGTTTTTTATTAAAATCGATTATTTCTTTGTTATTAAAAATAACTTTTACATCTTTAAATTTTATTTTCGGATTTGCTACCATAATCCAAAATGATTTATTAGTTGCTATTATATCATTAGGTGGATTAAAATAATCTCCTCCCTTTGAAACATACCATCCTTTTGGTAAATTTTTAATATTAATCATTTCTAACCCTTTTTGAGCTATAAAATGTTTATTTGAAACTATTAAAAAATGTTTACCATCATTAATAACACCGCTTGGAGTCCAATTTATTTTATTAACTTTATTAATTGGTAATTTTAATATTTTAATATCCTCCGTATCAGTACCTTCATCTAACCAAAATCTTCTACCAAGTGATCCTTTATATAACCAAGCAAAATTTTTAAATTGTGGATTTTTATTTCTTAATAAATAGGTATTATTTTCACCAAAAGGTTCATAATTTTGAGGAATACCTTCAGGCGGATTATATAACAATTTACAATTATTTAATGGTTTTAAAGTGTTTAATCCGTATTTTGGGTCAACATTTTCATATTGAAAACCTATACAATTATTATCTTTATTGCAATAATCTTCGCAAGTTGTTTGTGAGTATTTATCAATTCCTAAAAATTTAAAACTTTTTCTATTAACTAATTTAATTTTACCATCATCTTCTATTGGATAATTACCAACTGCATAATACTCTCTACCATAAGATTCTAGTTCGCAATTTTTACCCCAAAAAGGAGCATGACATCTACATTTATTATCACTCCATGCTCTAGTTGGTTCTTCATTGCATTCAAAAATATTATCAATTCCGCTTCCATTTTCTGAATAAAAAACGCGTCCATCTTCGTCATTCGCAGTTCCTGGTGTACCATCATTATCTTTTCTTTGAATAACACCTGACTTTACAATTTTTGGTAAATTTTTATAATTTTCACTGGGATCTAATATGGTTTTACTTTTGGCGTAGATGAGTGTCCAAAGTAAAAGCATAAATCCCAAAATTAAAAAAAACATGCCAAAAAATATTACACTATTATTAAAAAATCTTGGCGACACAGATGTTGATAATGAATCTGGAAAAAAAATTACTTCGTCATATTCCATTTCAATTTGTGTGATTATTTAGTAAATTGTTTTCATTTTTTATGGTAAATGAAATTATTTTATATTATAAATGGAAACCATCGGTCTACTCTCACGACATGGAACAAGAGTTTCTGGCAATGGGAAATACAATTTTACATCTAGTAATCGTTCGAAGTGGAGAATTGAAAATTCTAAACTGGCAATTTTTTTTACAGATTATTGTGTTAAACTAAGAGAGGCTTTGGATGGTTACGAATGTCCTAACGTAGATACTCCAGTTGAAGTTCCAAGATCTATATCTAATGTTATGCAAAAATTTCAACAAGAGATGCCAGTAGTTTTTGATCTTCATTTAGATTATTCTGAAGCTTTAGATCACCCTTGTCCTTCAAATTTTCTTTATTCAGTCGTTATGAGTATTCAACAGGGTATTCAAGATATTTATAACCTATCTGACACCAATGAAGAAGGACAAGAAGAATTAACATGTGTTGTTCTTGGATGGCCTTGTCCCATTATAACTAGAGACACCAGACCTGGTCATTTTTCAGAAGATTGTGTTAGATATAGATTTATTTTTCATTTCCCATTATGCATAGTTGAATCAAATACATTAACAAAACTTTCACACCGTATTTATAGCAATTTAAGAACAAATAACGCAATGGGAATGCTTTTTCAAACACCAGTTGGTGATTGGGATAGTATTTTAAAACCTTTTATAAATGATCCAATACCATTGTATGGTAGTTCTGAATCTATTAACTATCCTCCTGCAATTTATATAAATACATTTGGAGAACTTGGTGATATTTCAATCGATTCTTTTAGTCCTGATGTAGGACTTGATTTAAATTATTTTAGTATTCATGATCATAGAATGACAGTTCGTGGTATTTTAAATGCAGATGAAATTGAATCAACAAATGAAGACTTTTCTCCAGAAGAATTACTTCCTATTATTTTATACGGATGTTATGGTGAAAGACTTTCTACTTTGAAAATTTCTGATTTTGATGATGAAGGAACACCCACTCAACAAACAGATATACTTCCTGTAACTTTTATGGAGTCTCCAGATATTTTTATTGAAAAAACAGGAGAAGATATTTTAAATGAACTTCTTCCTTTTGTTTCTTCTCAAAGATATACAAATAGAAAATCTTGGTTAGATATTGGAAAAGCGATCCATAGTACTTACAAAGGTTCTGAAGAAGGTCTTTCAATTTGGATTGGAAATACTGAAAAAACGTTATTAGTTGTAAATACAACTCCAGAATTTCTTAAATCAAAAAATATTTCAGATATTTGTACAGAAGAGTATAATAATTTCGGAGATAGAGTTCATATTACTTACAAAACTATTGCTTGGTATGCAAAGGAAGATAATGTGGAAAAATATAAGGCATGGCACAGAGAATGGTCAGAACCTTACATGCAAAAAGCACTAACAACTCAAGAGGATGAAATAGCAAAAGCTTTGTATTGTGATTTATGGCTTACATATGCCGTCCCTGGAAATGGAAGTAAAACTATTTATAGATATAGAAATTCTCAATGGATGAGAGTAGATGGTGGTTATACTATTCGTATTTACATTACAGATGAATTTAAGAAAAGATATGAACATATTAGAGCCAATCTGTGGAGAAATTATGCAGATTCAAGAGATGAAGCCTATAGGGAAAGATTAGAGAATACAGCAAAGAGAGTTACATCACTTATTGATAAATTAGGAAAACATGGGATAAAGAAAAATATAGTTGCAGATTTAATGGATAGATTGGTCGTAGAGGATTTAGATGTATATATGGATTCAGATGCTGAACTCACAGGGTTACCAAATGGAATTGCAGAAGCTGATTATCAACAAAAGACAATTATAGTTAGATCTGGTAAACCAGAAGATTATATTTGTCGCACCACATTAGTACGTCTTAATGAAAGATTTACTTGGGAACATCCTTTAATCGTAGAATTTATGCATTGGATGGAACAAATGTTTCCAGATAAATCAACTCGAATTTTCTATTATAAATTTTTAGCAAGTTTATGGATGGCTGGTAATACTGATAAAATTTTATTAGCTGTTTCAGGTGAAACTGGTAATAATGGAAAATCTACAATTTCAAGAGCAATTAATAAAGCATGGGGAGCTTACTCTGTTAAATTCCCAACATCTGGTTTAACTAGAGGATATTCTGATTCAGGATCTGCTAACCCAGCATGGGCAAGACTTAGTGGACCAAGAATTGTTAGTACAGATGAAACAGATGAAGGAGAATATTTTAGAAGTGGTCCTGCTAAACTTATTAGCGGTAATGATGATTTTTATCAAAGAAAATTGTATTCTGATGGTGGAGATTTGGCTGCAACTGCTACAGTTGTGATTTATATGAATAGAATTACACCATTTAAAGGTGCAGATGACGCTGTAAGAAAAAGATTTTGGGTTTTACCTTGTCTATCTCAATGGAGAGATGAAAATGTACCAGAAACTGTAGAGGAACAAATTAAACAACGTGTTTTTCCAAATGATCCTGATTTTATTAGAAGAGTTATACACCTTTCACCAGCTTTATTATGGGTTTCATTCCAATATTTTCCATTATGGGCTAAAGAAGGTCTTAGAGATAAACCACAAGAAGTAATAGATGCCACTAACGCATATTGGAGCGAAAATGACATTTATAGACTTTATACATCGGATCGTGTGGATGTAGGTGAATCTAGTGATACTATTAGTGTTACACAGGTATATGAAGATTTTGAGACATGGTTTATGCGTTATAATAAGAATATGCAACCACCAGATCGTTCAACAGTTCGTTATCATCTCACACAACTTTGGGGGGCAACTTATGATGGAAAATGGTTTGGGGTAAAATTTATGAGCGGAAATGATGGTGGTTCAAATGTTGATAATAGTAAAATCAGTATTAACGATAGTATGACAGCAAATATCCATAAAATAATCAAAAATGTGAATAAACCATTAAAAACACCCAAAATAACATCTGTTGGTGAATTTAATAGAAAAACACCAAATAGATCACCAAATAGATCACCATCTAGATCACCTTTTATTGAAATTGAAGAACCAATATATGGAAAAGGTAAAAGTAATATATTAACTCCCAGTAAAAATACTAAAATTGTAAATGATAAATTAAAGAAAAATTATATTCTAAGTGAAGATAATGAAGAAATTTTCTCTAAACCATTAAATTTGGGTAAGGAAAAGGAGAAATCTTTATTAGGTACAATTGAAAGTCTTGAATTACGTGTTTAATTAATATTTTAACCAAAATATTTTATTTTAAAAATAAAATATCCTTTTTTAAATGATTTAAAAGTCTAAGATAAATAAATTATTTAAAAATATGTATGCATGTATCACAAATAGAGTTGACAAATTTCTCGCTATGAAAGAAATTATCGCCTATTATTGTAAAAAACGTATTTATAAAGGAGAATATACTGAAGTTCTCGATTTTGATCAAATTTATAAAGATTTTAAAATTTGGTTGATAAAGAAAAATATAGAACCTCTTGATGAAATTACAACAGAATGTTTTTTTAACTCAATTTTAGGATCTCCACTTAAATGCAATGAATATAAATGGATCGGTATCAAATTTATAACAGAAAGTGAATATGAACAAATTTATCCAGATTTTGATGGACAAAATGCATACCTGTTGAAAAATCAACATAAACATATTTATCCAGATTTTAATGGACAAAATACACACTTTTTGGAAAATGAAAATCAATATCTTTCAGATTACAATGAAAAAATGCATATTTCTTAAAAAAAATATTAATTTAAAGTTGAAATTAAATGTTTAATTAATATTTTAACTAAAATATTTTATTTTAAAAATAAAATATTAACCATTCAAAAATCATTTTTTTCATACTTATATATTTAAAAATTGTAAAAAAATTGGTGTACAATTTGGAACAATATTAAGTTTAAGATCCAAGAATTTAATAATAAATCAAATGAATTAAAAATATTAATTAATATTTTTGATCAAGTGCAAAATATAATATATAATTTTGTAAAAGGTTCAAATTAAAATTTTTGAATAAATTTAAAAAAATAATTGTTAAAATTATTAATTGATTGAAAAAATTGTTATACATGTATATATTTTATTTCTTTAAATATTAACAAAATGTTTACTTTGTATGTAAATAATAATAGTTTGAATATTGAAACTGTTGTCGACGCCTTGCCTCAAATTTATCCAGTCAGAATAATTGAAAAATGGAATGTTGAAAAAGTTTTTCAAGTTCCTTCAAATGATGAAAAATCAAATAAAACAACAACCAAAAAAACGACTAGTTATCATGGTGTTTTACTTGTTGATCAAAAATCAATCAATCCACTCAAGACTTACGTGAAGGTTCAAGTTCATAAGAATATTTACCCAAGAGAATTTGAAGATGGAAAGAAACTGTTTTTTAGAATGAAACCTCTTGAGAAGAAGAGAATTGATGAACTCTTTAAATTATTCTCGAAAGCTTCAGAAAAAAATGAACCCGTCTACATTCCAAAAAACGGATACGGTTTTTATCAATTTGAATCAGAAGATATTGTTCCTGTTGTTTTGGGTATGTTGAGAAATTATCCAGAAATAAAAGATGCAACAATGAAATATGCTCGACTTTAATAACCAACTTTATAAAACTAATATTAAGCATGATTTAAAAATAAAAGATGCTACTGCAAAAAAATCTATAAATTTATTTTCTAAAAAAATAAATTTTATAAATATGAGGATATAACTAATTAAAAAAATTGTGTATACTCATTTTGAAATCATTTTTTAAAATAAAATATATTAAGCCCACGTAATATAAATTATAATAGTACTTCCGTCTCCTATAATTTGATTTAAAGGAAGTACATTGCTACACAAAGAAATGGAGGCGGAATTGATGGAAGAACTAGAAATTGGTGGAACCGACCCATGTATACCAGTTGTAGATGCGTTAATTCTTAATATAGTTGAATTAGCTGTAAAACTAATATTAAGACATTCATCTAAAACATTTATCATTGCACCTGTAATAAATTTTGTTAAATCCGTACCATAAACCATACTATATGCAACTTGTGAAGGACTCCCAGTGAAACCGTTAAAAGACATTGTTTTTATTGCATAAACACTAAAATTATTACTTATCGGACCTGGAGGACCATTGGGTCCAGGTCCTCCGGGAATTCCTCTTGGACCAACTGGACCAGGAGGTCCAATTGGTCCTCCTGGAATTCCTTGTATTCCCTGAGGTCCTCTTTCACCTTGAATTCCTCTAAGACCTTGAGGACCATCCGAACCACTAAATCCTTGAGGTCCTTTTGGACCTGGAGGTCCGTGAGGACCTTGTAAACCTGGTGGTCCAACTGGACCTTGTGATCCTTCTGGTCCAATAACTCCTTGTAAACCAGCAGGACCTCTTTGACCTTCTGGTCCACATGGTCCCATTTTTCCAGGAGGTCCACCAAAAGGTCCAGGTTCACCTCTATCACCTTTAGATCCAGCAGGACCCATTGGACCTACAGGTCCATTGCAACCAGGAGGTCCAATAGGACCACATCTTCCAATAGGACCAGCTGAATTTCTTAAAATCCCTTGTTCTCTTGCCGTTTTAACCCAAGCAATTAATTCAAGAAATTCTTGTTGTGATAATCCGATATTTGATAATAGTTGATCCATTTTGTAATATCAATATTAATTAATAAGATAGATATTTTATAAAAAAAATATTTGTCTTTTATTGACTAATAATTTAAGAATTTCTTATAAAAAATAATAATTATTGTTTATTATTTTAAAAAGACATTAATGTAAAATTTAATCTAAAGTGAATTATGATTTATTTTCAATTAATATATTTTATTTTTGAATTGAAATAGAATTATTCTCTAGCTAAAGAAAACATGGATGACAGATCTGATAGACCAACAGAAATTTCGACTTCTGATTCAAATCTTAACACATCTGCCTCTTCAGATGTTTCTGATTCATTAGAACTAGAATCTCGTCCATTAACATATGTTAATTTAAAAAACGAATATAGATTTGAATTACCAAATGTTTTAATAATGAATACAAGAAATCTTACAAAATCAGAAGTCGAAAGGTCTATAGATCGTGGTATTAAAAACGTTGTTACAAACGGAAACTACCAGTCATCCAGTATAAACTATTTTATTAATTTTACAACAATTTATAACAAATTAACAAATTCTAGAACACCAAAAGGACTTTGTTTTGTCTATTTTATTGATGCTGGATTTCCAAATATTTTTTTAGGATTAAATCCAAATGGAACTGAAAGAATAGAATTATATCGAGATCCTAATTGGGTTCCAGAAGAATGGGATAATTATATTGAAGAACAAAATGAAGAATTTACTTGGGATAATATAAATAAGGGATTTGATTTTACTAACCCAAATCTTAATTGGGCTGACGCAATTGAAGAAGAAAATAGAGAAAAATCCAAAAGAGAACCCGTAATGTTGGAAAGAAAAATGGATCCCATTGCTGTTTTATATGGAGAAGGGGTAAATGAAGAAAAATTTGAAATTTCGTGTGAATCTGGATTTGCTAAAATTAAAAAAGAAAAATATGATGGTTATGCTCATAGTATATTATTTGTTCATATACCTACTTGGGCAAATCTTTTTGAGCTCAGAAAAATATTTTCTTTTTTCTCTAAATCAGAATCTTATCCTATTTTAGAATACTCTGTCGATGCAAAAGGAACTGGTAGTCTTTTCGTCACTTATTCACCTGGAAGTGATGGTGCCATGTTGGCAAACCTTATACTTTTTAAGTATCCTTACAGTAGAAACGGAATGTCATCAGAACTTACAATTTCTTTTTCAAAAGCTGGTACATATGAAAGAGCTATGAGCAGAGGAAAAGATAATATTATTACAATTACATCAAGAACTGAACAAAAGAATTTTAACGCAATTCCAGAAGAAAAATTCCGTAAAAAATTGGCCTTTACTCAAAAAGAAGAACCAGGAATTAGGAGTGGGTCATTTTCTGATAAATGGAGATCAAATAATTTAGACCAAGGAAAATATAATAAAAAATCACCACCTCGTGTAAATAAAACTACTATTATTAAAACACCGCCAAAAAATTATACAACAAAAAATAAAGCATTATCACAACCAAAAAAAATACAACCTAACCAATCACAACCAAAAAAAATACAACCTAATCAATCACAACCAAAAAAAATACAACCTAATCAATCACAACCAAAAAAAATACAACATGATATGGATGAAGTAGGAGATCTTGAAATTCTTAATACATGGATGAGAAAAAAATGAAATAATAAACATTCATTGAATAATTTATAAAATCATTCATTAATATTTAAACATTTTTAAAATATTTAAATATATATTATATCAATAAAAATAATAGAAATTAGAAGAATATCTCTTTAAAGCCCAATCCCTCATATTTAATGCGTGGTGTCAAAGAAATAATAAAATTAAATTATTTTTAAATATTTTATTCAGATTTAAGTATTAATTATAAATAAAAATGCACATATTTATAATTTTGTAGTGTAAAATTATAAATGATAGAATATATGAAAAGATTTGATGTTAATGTTATATCTATTATAATAGGTGCATTATTTTTAATGATTGCTTTAGTATGGGTTGATGCATTTGAAGTTATTGTAAAATATGTATATTTTTGTGATGAAAAAAATTATATTCATCAAAAACATATATATCAAAAGAATATAACATCTGCCGTATTTATCACAATTATATGTCTTGGATTAATATCCATCATATATATATTATTTAAAGATTATGCAGACACTGATACAAAATTAATGGAAATTCATTAAATATTTTTTATTGATTATAAAATATAAAGTAAAAAGAAGTATTTTTTATCATAAAATAAATGAATACTGAAGAATTAGATTTTGCAGAAGTTCATGGTGTAGTTACTTGGGTGGGAAAAAGACAAAAAATATCATCATTATGGGGTTCTACGGATTTTAAAGTACAAACTGCAAAATCAAAATTAACTTTTTACATAAAAAGCAATAATCCAGTAACAGTCGAGGTTGAAGATGCTATATATGTATGTGGATATTATTTTGAAGATACATTTGAAGATGAAATTATATATCGGATGGAAATAAATGAATCACCTTTTGTAGAACCTAGAGTTAGTAGATCTGCTATTATAAAAGTTTTTATAAATTCTTTATATATTGTAAAAAATGTAGGTTTTGCCCTTAAAAGTGAAAAAGCTACAAGAGTTTTTGATCATATTGATCAGTTGACCAGTGAAATGGAAGAATATGAAGGTTTAGATGTGGCGGATCGTGTTAATAGATATATGACTAAATTATCAAATATGGCTGCTAATACTGGTTCTGCTGGTAGGGAAGAAGCAATAAAAACCATTATAGAACCATTTGGTGGAGTAGATTCTTCTACTGCAGAACAAGAAGCCGTTAATCTTTTATTCTTTTGGTATAAAGAAAGAGAAATGAGAAAACTTTTAATGTTGGGATTGAGCGAAAAAGAAATTAAAAAATCAGTATACTCAACCGATATCCTTTATAGAAAAGTTAGATCTAATCCGTTTACAATTCCCACTATTGATCAAGAGAAAGCAATTGAATTAATGGAACGATTTAATAGAAAAATAAGTGATTTACAACTTAAATGTGGAGAAATTGTTAGATATTTACACAATAATGTCGAAACTAAAGGTTGGGCTTGCACTCCTGTTAATGTGGCTCGGATGAAATTTGATAATATAGGACAATTTATACCAGAATTAACTGCAGAAGTTGATTCTGATGCAGAAACAGAATGTGGTTATGATATTATTTTAGTCAAAAGAGATAAAAAAGAATATTTATATTTTCGTTTGGATCACAATGCAGAATTTGGTGTTTCAGAAAGTCTTACTAAAATTATTAAACAAAAAAATAATATAAATGTAGACCCTATTAGATTTCACCCTTCATTAAGCGAAGACCAAGTTTTAGCAGTTAATGGTATTTTAAAATGGCCAATTACTGTTCTTACAGGAAGTGGAGGAACTGGTAAAACTGCAACTATTACTGAAATTGTAAAAAATCTTATAGCCAGAAAAATTATGTTTGGAGTTACATCATTTACTGGTAAAGCAGTATCTAAAGTAAAACAAGAAATGAAAAAGACAAGAGTAAGTGATTATTATCGTCTTACTAGAACAATGACTTTACATAGAGCCATTTATAAAGGATTTCCGTGTCCAAATGATTTATTAACACACTTGGTAATCGACGAAGCTTCGATGGTAACCACTAAGTTAATGAATATGTTTTTTAATAGATTTAAAAATATACAATGGGTTTTATTGGTTGGAGATTGTAATCAACTTTTACCAATTGAATGGGGATGCTTTTTTAAAGAAATTATAGAATCTGGTGTAGTTCCAGTTTATAGACTTACAAAGGTTCATCGTGTTACTCAATTGGAAGGAATTAAAGATGGAATAACAAATGCATGTCAAAGTATTGCAGAAGCACCAGAAGGATTAGAAATACCATTTGAAGAGACTGAAAACTTTCAATTAATTCCTGGTGATGAAAATACACTTTTTACATTATTAAATGATATGAAAAATGCTGGAATCGATGATTCTGAAATGACTGTTGTTACTCCTTATAATAAATCTGTAGATAGTACTAATACTTTTTTACAAAGTTTATTTAGAGAAGATGCACCAGAAGTGAGAGATACATATAAAAGAAAATGGAAAGTAGGAGATAAAGTAGTAATGAAGGAAAACAACTATGAAATTAATGTAATGAATGGAGATGAAGGTAGAATATTAGGTATTTTACCAGGAATTGGTAATAAACCTGGATTTTTAGAAGTAGGATTTGATGACGGTGAAGATGAAAGTCCTTTAAAGTTAAAAACATTGAAAATGATTGAAAAATATGCAAATAAATGTAGAGGTACATCAAAAGTACATAAATTTTCATTAAGTTCCACTCCAAGAGATGGCGAATCTTATCACGCTAGAGGTCCAAATGTTGGAATGCTTCAACACGGATATAGTATTACTGTTCATAAGTCACAAGGCTCAGAATGGGATTTTAATATCTTTTATATTCCACCAGAAGCAAAACTTTCTAGATCTTTTCTAAATAGAAATTTATTGTACACTGGTGCATCTAGAGCTAAAAGATGTTTGAGAATTATTGGAAATGTAAATGTTTTTATACAAGCATGTACTTTAAGACCTTTAAAACGATGGGAATTATTGGGAACTTTTTTGAAAGATAATTTACCTCCCGCGAGTGAAGGATTAGATGGTCGTGATATCTTGATTGGAATCTTTAATAAGGAAGAAAGCTATATGATGAAATATATGGATGATAATGATATGTTTGATGATGATTTTTAACTAAAATATTGATTGATATATGTTTATGAAAAATTTTTAATAAATAAAATAATTTTATTTATTTTTTTTAATATGACAAATAAGACATAAAAATAATATTTAAAATTACATTTTTTGATTAAATCAAAAAAATAATCTCGCCGCTCGTATTTTTGATGAAAATCCTCTTACATTTAATGATAATTTTACCATTTGGTTTAAAATAACACTTAGTGATAAAAAATTAGTATCATATTTACGAGTTGTTAATACCAAAGATATTGAAAAGTTAATTGGAAGAAAAGTTAAAGAAGAATTTAAAGTTGGACAATTTCAAGGTAGTTTATTAGAAGCTCATTGTGGAGGTGAGCGTTATAAAAAACAAAGTAAAGATTGGTTCAATCAAATAGAAAAAGAAAGTAAAATCATTTGGGAAATAATGGAAACAAGAAAAAATAATCTCGCCTCTCGTATTTTTGATGAAACTCCTCTTACATTAAATGAAAATTTTACCATTTGGTTTAAAATAACTTTTAATAAAAATTTAGTATCACAATCACGAGTTGTTAGTAGTGAAGAAATTGAAAAGTTAATTGGAAGAAAAGTTAAAAAAGAATTTAAAATTGGAAGATTTCAAGATAGATTATTGAGAGCTCATTGTGGAAGTAATTATTATAAAAATGAAAGTAAAAATTGGTTCAATCAAATAGAAAAGGAAAGTAAAATTATTTGGGAAATAATGGAAACAAGAAAAAATAATCTCGCCGCTCGTATTTTTGATGAAACTCCTCTTACATTAAATGAAAAATTTTCCATTTGGTTTAAAATAACACTTAGTGATGAAAAATTAGTATCATATTCACGATTTGTTAATACAGAAGATATTGAAAATTATGATTATTTTATGGTGAGAGACAAAAGTTTATCAAAACTTTCCTATAATGGTCGGAGTGAGGGACTCAACTAATTAAAATAATATCACCAATTAAATCAATTTTATATTTTTTCTTGTTGAATAAAATGATTAATAATATTATTATAATAATTATCATCTGTAATTACTTCATTATGTTGCTTATCTAAATCATAAAATACTTTACGACTTTTTATTTCATCATAAAAAGTTTTAGAACTTTTATATGGAACTACATCATCTTTAACATAATGAGAAACGACTACTGGACATTTTATATTTTTAACACTTTTAACATTATTAAAACAATCTCCTGCAATTATATTACCAACTAAAGGAATACAATCTGAAATTTTGTTAAAGGTTGATTGCAATACAATTCCATGAGGATCTCTAGTTGTTGCAATATGTCTAGTGGCAACTCCTCCCATTGAAAATCCGTAACAATAAATTTTTTTATATTTTAAAGTTTTAACGTAATCATATGCTTGTTCTGCACTTTTAAGAAATGATTTTTCTGTGGGTATACCTTTAGATATCCCATATCCTGGATAATCATATAAAAATACATCTGATCTTTTTGATAAATGATAAGCCTGATCTAAATACCAAGTTAAATTTTTACCATTTCCATGTGAATATAATACAATGTTATCTTTATTGTTATTAATATAATAACCAGAAAGATTTTTTCCAAAAGTTACCCAGTTATTTTTATCATTATGTAAAAATACATCAACACTATTCATGAAAATAAAATAATTACGAATTAAATATGCATAAAAAAGGAAAAAGATAGCAGACAATATTATAGTCAGTAATGACAGAAAAAACACATTTTTTGTGACATAAACAAAAAATATATATATTATTGTAATTGCAATTATTATAAAACCTATTAATAATATCCAAATGTACATTTTATATTATATATATTAAATAAATTATTAATTTAATGTATCAAAAATTTGTTCATAAATATCTTCATATAAAAAGATTTTCTTAATAAAAGATTTAGATTGAAAGGAAATGAATAATTAATAGAAATAGCAAAAGACGTGAACTTAAAGAAGTAATAAAATGGTTAATGGAATAAATTATATATTAAAAAAAAATCATTTAAAAACTGTAAGAGAAATGAATATATTATTTAATATTATATTAAATAATTTTATTAAAAACGATTGTTTTTTTGAAAAAAATTTGGTGTATATGCACAACTCGCCATTTCAACTACTTTATTAATATTTTCTGAATATTTATTTTCTATTGGCAATAATTTCAATAACTCAGTAAATAATTTTTTTATATTTTTTGCATGATTTTTGAATTTTTTTTCATTGGTGTATTTTAATGGTAATATTTCATCCAATTTATTAATATCAATCTTGTGAATAATTGCTCGAGCTAAATATTCAACAACTTCATTATCCATTTTTATGTAAAAACAATCATCAAAAGAATTTTCTTTTGAAAAAATGGAACAATAATTATTTATTGTTAAATAAAGTTTGTACAAATTAACATATGAATTGTTTTTTAATGGATTTTCTAACACAAAATACGTATTAAGTAATTTTTTTAATTGTAAAATTAATTTATCATAAATAATTTTTGGATTTTTTTGTTTATTAACCATTTTATTTTGCGTACTTGTGATTATTTTTTTTACAGTTTAATGGTTTTTTAATTGAATAATTTTTTTAAAAAAAACATAATTTTATTGTAAAAGAAATGGAAAATCCACCGACTCTGTCACGAACTTTAATGAGGGACAGAGAGGGAGAAGATTTATATTTGAATGAAATGAAAAAAAAAATTATTTTAATGGAACAAAGATTAACATTTTTGGAAAAATTAAAAGATGAAAGAAGATCAGATATGATTAATTATTTACTTGAAATATATAATTATTATGATTATCATCCAAATAACGATTTTAATCTTATCCACGAAGAAGATAATATTTTTAAATTTAAAAATGATAAAGAAATAAAAATAGATAAAATTTATAAAAAATTAGCTTTACTTTGTCATCCAGACAAAGTTGAGAATCATGAATTTATAAAACTTCAAAATTTTTATAAAAATAAAGATTTATATAATCTAATTATTATGGCTCATAAATACAAAATTAATTTAAAAAATACAAATGTACCTGATATGTATTTTATTTTAGAAAATAAATTATACACATTAAAAACTCAAATAAAAAATATTGTTAATTCTGATGAATATCCATTCATGATGAATGACGAAATTGGTATCAAAAAATATACAAAAAATTTAATTATTTTAATAAAAGAAGTTAAAAAACTTAAAGAAAATATAAATGAAAATCTCAAACTTAAAGAAAAAAATTCCAAAGAAAATGAAGAACTTGCTACATTGATAAAATAAGTTTTGATAAGTAAATGATATAATTTGTAATACTTTTTTGATAAAAGTGAATGACAATATTTTAACCTTTTTTAGAAGGTTAAAAACAATTGATAAATAAAATGACTGAAGTCATGATGCTTTTCTTAATTATTGGATTTATATTACTTTTATTTTTAATATTTATAGCTTATACTAGAAATAATCGTAATAAAGTGGTTTTTGTAAATTATTCTAACTCTGATAATTCCAATAAATTAGTAATAACAGAGAATGTTTCTCTTAATCCATCTTTTCAACCATATGAAGAAATAAATTACAAAAAATCTAATACACCTTCTGTATTTTTGCCAATGTGGTCTGAAGCATTAGCATATGAAAATTTAGTTTCATTTGGACCATATTTTGTTGAAATAAAAAAAAATTATTTGGAAATTATTGATTTAAATAATGGAAAACATAAAATAGATTTATGTTACGAAGAAACATGGTCCTCGCGGCTATTAAAAAATATTAAAATTACATATTCAGATGCTATGGTGGTTAAAATAACATCAAAAGATTTTAATATAACATTAGCAAGAGGTAGTCCTTTTATTACAATTGAAGATAAACAAAATTTACTGTTAAAAAACAAAAATTCAATTATTAAAATAGATAAAAGTAACAAAAATACAACATCAAATTTACTTCAAATAAATAAAAGTACTTATAATTTATATATTTTACCAAAAATGACAAATATGATACAATTATTGGAAATTAATAAAAATATAATTATTGAAAATACAAAAATATCATCGGATGGTAATCTTTATTGGTATACAAAAGGTAGTGATATTTTATTATTATTTATTCCAAGTTATTTACCTTCGATAGCATTAGAAACAGGAATTGAAATATCATCTTCTTTTGGATCTTTTAAATTAATAAGAGGTCATGTGTGGAAATATGAACCCATAATAAACAAAGAAAAAATACCTTTACCATCTCCTCCATCAATAAATGATGTTAGATATGCGGATGAAGGAAGATATATTGTTTTAGGACATGAAAAAGAATCTTATATTTATGTCGCATCTCTTGCTCAAAAACTTTTAAACGAAAAAGATTTTAAATTAGCTTATCCATTACTTCGTTATTTATATGGCGGAGTTTTAATAGAAAAAGATCCATTATTTTCTGTTTGGTATTCTGCAGATTTTTATGAGAGGATCATACCAATTATTGATATTAAAGATACAAATTTATTTTTTTACGAAAAATTAAACTCTGTTTTTACCAAATTATAAAATTAATTGATATATTTTTTTAATCTTTTACTGAAAGAAGAATATTTAAAGAAACTTTAAATATTTTTTATTGAGTTATTATCCTTTAATAAAATCAGAATCAAGTTCGCCATCTTCTTGTCGAGCACCATTTTGATGCCATTCTAAATTTCCATCATTTTTTATTATTGAAGGTTTATTATCTTCGCGATGTCTTTTACCATCTTGATACCATTCTAGCGTTCCATTACTACGTATTATTGCAGGTTGATCATTTTCTCGATGTATTTTATCATTTTGATACCATATTTGCCCTCCGTCACTAAATATTATGGCAGGTTTATCATTATCTCGATGATAACGACCATTTTGTTGCCAATATTGTGCTCCATCACTTTCTATTATGGCAGGAAGATCATTATCTCGATGAGCTTGACCATATTTAAACCATTCTTGTGTCCCATCACGCCTTATTGTGACGGGTTGATCATTATCTCGATGTGATTTTCCATTTTGATACCAGTATTTTGATCCATCAAAAAATATTATGGCGGGTTTATCATTATCTCGATGTAATTTTCCATTTTGATACCATTCTTCAGTTCCATTAGGTTTTATTACTGCAGGTAAATCATTATCTCGATGTAGTATACCGTTTTTATACCATTTTTGTGTTCCATCAAAAAGTGTTGTTGTAGATTGATTTTGTTCTGGGTCCATTTTATTTTTGCTATTTACAATTTTTTACATAAATATTTAAAAAAATTGTAAATATTTTTTTTGAGGTGTATTAAAACCTTAATAGAATTAAAATCAAATCATACATCTTTTTATACAACGAGAAGATTACGTAGTTTGATTTAATCTCCAAATATTTTTTTTGATAGCAATTAAAGATGGTTTTTTAATAATTTCTTTTTCATCATTTATAATTCGTTCATATTTGCAATAAATAATTGAATATTTTGGATTTAAAATTAAATTATTAATACTTTCACCGCTTACAGGATCAAATAAACTAATTATAGCTCTTTTAAAAATATCTACACCTGTTATTTTATATTTTACAAATCCACCAGTTCTATCTAAAAAATAAATAATTTCATGTAATAATTTTGATTGTAATTTTATTTTATTATTATAGATACGAGGACCATGTTCCTTTTGAACACAACCGCGAGGACCATGTTCGTTTTGAACATAGCCGCGAGGACCATAAATTGGCGAAACTGATTTATATTCTTTTTTTGAAATTATACCTTCCATTCTGCAACGATGTGCTTTTCCAATCATTAAATCTTTATCTTCATCATCTATATAACTATAATTAATAAAATCAACGTTTTCTAATTTATAAAATTCCAATTCTTCGTCTGTTAATCCAAAATCGACATCTAAATTTAGTGGATTAGCTATATTAACTACGAATCCCAATTTTATTTTTTTATTTTGATCCATTTGTTCATATTATATTTTCTAATCTATATGATAAAATTTTTCAACATTATAAATTGATAAAAATTTATTTTCATCAATTTATGATACTTGAGGCTATAAACTGAAATAATTTCTTAAAAAAATATAAAATGGATTGTGAAAAAAATTTTGCAACAATTTTATCAAAAGAAACTGAAGTTGACAGTTTTAAATTAAAAACTCCAAAAATGTCTGATTTTCCAGATTTTTCTAATAAATTGGTTGAAAATATTTTGAAATTTTTTGTTGAACATGAAAATATAAATTTTTTGGATGATAACTTATTATCAAATGATGAAATTTCATTTTTTATAAATGCATATCCGAATGTTTTTAAATTAATTCATTATCCTGAATTATTAGAAGTTTATTTACAAAAAATAGATTTTTTGAATGAAAATGAAATTTATTATTTGACTGAAAATATTATAAATATTTTGGAATTTCCTCAAAAATTCAATCTAATTCCTGTTGATGTGTTTATATTATTTTATGAATCTGGATTATTTGGAAATTTGTTCAAATTTCCCAAATTAAAAAATAGCATTACATTAAATAATCTTATAACAAAAAGAACATTATTTGACGTAATGAGTAGTCTAGAATTTTTTTTTAATCCTCTTAGAATGTTACACAATAATTCATTAAAATTAAACTGTGATTATTTTAATTCTTTGATTGAAATTTGCATTTGTGTAAACGAAAATAATTTGGGATTTTTATCAAAATGTGATGAAGATACAATTAAGACAATAATTACAATGTGGGAATTAACTCTAGAATCTTATAATATGGGGCATAAATATAAATTAAAATGGTCAAATTTATGGTTAAAAGATGTTCCAAATCTTAATACAACTTTAGATGTACTTATTATGAATATTTTTGGAATACCCAGACAATTTCCTGAAGATTATACTCTACGTGAAATAATTGAAATCAAAGGATATTTAACACCATTTTATAACGAAAGATATTTAATGAGATTTTATGAAAATGTGGAAAAAAATTTAAATGAAATTTTTATTTTTGTTTTTACTGAAAACTCAAAATTAAAACCAAAAAATTGTAAACTAAATTTAACAATGGATTATATTGATGAATATTCACCAAATAAACTCATCGGAATTGGAAATCCACTTGTCGAATTTCAAGTAACTACTATAGATGAAATTGTAGAATGTTGGAAACACGCAATAGAATGTGGTGAAGAATTTTATAAATCTCCAATCGATGGTAATCCTCTTTCTCCAGAAAAAGTAATTATATTAAAAAGTATCGCCACACATGAAGAACATAAAGAATTTAATAAAATTTATAATGAGATTAAGGAAATTATAGAAAATTCTCAAGCTGGTGATAAAATTTTAAAAACAGAATTTGAAACAAATCAGAAAGATAATCAAAAGAAAATTATTAGATTTATGAAAGATATTTTTTTAGTTGGAATGTATATGAGAAGATGGGATGGAAAAGGTCCTTATCCTATAAAATCTATTTCTACATTAAACAACGAAGTTGAATATTATGATGTTATTGAATTTTCAATCGGAGAAGGACACGGAGAAGAATATAATGAAGATAATGATTTAGTTTTGGCAAAAGTTGGCAAATGTTTAATGAAAATTTTAGAAGATTTTAAAAATTTTAATTTAGAAACAAAACATTTTATTAAAAGTATAAAAACAACAGAGGCTTATACTAAAAAAATTAAAGATGAACTTTTTTGGAACGGAATTGCTAAAGAAACAATTAATGGAAATTATTGCATTAGAATGGCAAGTGATATGTGGATTGGAACTGGTGCCAGATTTTTTAGTATAATTAAAAAAAATCCAAAAATTTTAAATGGATTTAAAATGAATGAATTTGTGACAATTATATAAATTATAACATTTTATCATTAAAAATGATAAAATTACTAAATCAATGATTTAGTAATTGAATATATTATATTGAAAGATATAAAAGAGTTTTATAATAAAAATTTTAATTCTTTTTTTGTCTCTTCTTTCATAATTCTATAACAATCACATTCCTCGTGAGATCCATATTCATTAATTGGTATCGAATCACATATTTTATTTTTGAAACAAAAACTTACTCCACAATCCTTACATCTAAAAAATCCACACTTAAATGTTAAACAACATTTTTGGCACAACGCGAATGAACAAAAATCACAAAATTGAGAATTAAATTCGTACTTTAATGGATATTTTATATTTTCATCACACTCTTGACAATTTGGAATTTTAAACATTTCTAATTTGCATTTTTCGCAATTAAAATCATTCTTGAGATTTTTACTTTTTACGTGTAAAATATTGCACTTTTTACAAATATATTCAACATCCATTTAATTTTAGATAAAAAATATTTTTTATTCATTTTAAAGGGTTTTATCACATGAGTTGGTATATTGACGATTAAAATTTTTAGATAAAAAATGATTGATAACAACATTTTTTTTAAGAAATGGATTATTTAAAATTTGCATAACCATAACAAATGGGTAAAAAGTGTAGATGCAACAAATGCAAAGGTAGATGTGTTTCATATGAAAACAAAAATGTAGTGGCTCCCAGTCCACAATCTTCGGATTATAAAGCGTATGTTGGCTCCACTGATTTATATGAAAGTAGAAATGTTACTGGTATATGTGTTCCATGTGAATACAAATGTTTAATGGCTCCCGGTCCAAATAATCCTGTTATGAATCCCGGTCCAAATAATCCTGTTATGAATCCCGGTCCAAATAATCCTGTTATGAATCCCGGTCAAAAATATCCTGTTATGAATCCCGGTCCAAATAATCCTGTTATGAATCCCGGTCAAAAATATACTGTTATGAATCCCGGTCCAAATAATCCTGTTATGAATCCCGGTCAAAAATATCCTTTTATAACTCCCAGTCCACGTGTTGCCGCGCTCGGCGGCGGCGTCGGATCAGGCTATGGAGCGTATGCTATCTCCACTGACTTCCGCCTTCAACCTGGAATTGATCCAAATGTAGAAAAGTTTTTTCCATGCGA
>Ga0315293_10000351_pt1 | contig 41966 bp, 51 predicted proteins | sample YL17G13_20_MG_FD_203071 | JGI IMG/M metagenome (GOLD analysis project Ga0315293, IMG submission 203071) | Sediment microbial communities from Yellowstone Lake, YNP, Wyoming, USA - YL17G13_20 | ecosystem: Environmental > Aquatic > Freshwater > Lake > Sediment | place: USA: Wyoming | collected... | reverse complement strand
GGCGGCGGTTCCCGGAGTGGAGGTCGCCAAGCGGCTTGCCTCCGGAATTCCGGATGCCCGCCTCGCCCTCTTCGAGGGGGCGTCCCTCTATCCGTGGTATGGCGACGAGGACGCCGTGCTGGCGGCCATCAACGAGTTCCTGGGGGATGGCGAGCCGGCCCCAGCCGGAGCCGAGCAGCACGCGGCAGGTGGCTTCTGCACCATCCTCTTCACGGACGTGGAGGGATCGACGGCGCTGACCGAGCGGCTGGGGGACGCGAAGGCGCGGGAGGTGCTGCGAAACCACGAGCGCATCGTGCGGGAGGCGCTGCGGGCCCACGGCGGCGCGGAGGTGAAGGCGATGGGGGACGGGTTCATGGCGTCGTTCTCATCGGCGACGCGGGCTCTGGAGTGCGCCATTGCCATGCAGAGGGCCTTCGCCGCCCACGATGATGAGCACCCAGAGACGCCGATACGCGTCCGTATCGGGCTGAACGCGGGGGAGCCGGTGGCGGAAGACCAGGACCTATTCGGCACAGCGGTTCAGGTGGCAGCCCGCGTGTGTGCACACGCCCAGCCCTGCCAGATACTAGCCTCTAACGTTGTGCAGGAGCTTGCCGCTGGAAAAGGCTTCGCGTTCTCCGATCAAGGGGAAGCTGCCCTGAAGGGACTCGACAAGCCGGTCCGGCTGTACGAGCTGCACTGGCAGACCTAGCGCTCACCGCTGCGCTCTTCAACACACACGATCCGGAGGGACTGTTGCCGAACTCCAGCGCCGAATCTGATGCGGCCCCTCTTCTCCCAGCCCTGCGAATCTGGATCTCGGGTCGGAGACGACTTGGGCAACAGTCCCGCCTAGTAGCGTTGCCAGAAGAGTACAGTACCTCGGCTGGCACCTGCGTGTCCCCACGTTGGGCATCCTCCACAGGGAGATACTGAGACGTGAGAATCGCGATTGACACCAACGTGCTCATCGGCGTGCTCACAAGGCCGAGCGGCAGCGGGGCGCGCCTCCTAGGGGCGTGGCGCCGAGGCCACTTGGACATAGTGTCCTCGGAGGCAACACTTCGGGAAGCAGAAGTCGTGCTCAGTTCGGCATGGCTTTCACGCCTAACCACGCCGCGGAAAGTGGAGGAGCTGCTTGGAGAGCTTCGGGCGCGGACGGTACGGGTGCGTGCACGGCCCATCTCCGACATCCGACTGAAAGACGAGGGCGACCTGCGGCTGGTAGAGGCGGCAGTTGCGGGCGACGCCTCCTATCTGGTGACGTCGGATCGGGAGCTTCTGCGACAGCGGGGGTATGGACGGGTCGAATTTGTCACGCCGACAGAGCTTCTCAGGGCATTGAGCAACCCAAGCGTCTCGTCGAATGAGGATCGTGGGGCTGACCTTGCCCTCGCAAACGAGCCCAGGCCTAATGTTGGTGTGCCCGAGGTCCGGACGGGCCATGGCCGTACCAACATAGACCGTGGTAGCGTTCATGGGGGCAGGTCATCCTTGAGGTTTGACTAGCGGAAATTGTGCGCCGGCGGGGCGACAAGCGAGTGGTCGACCCTTAGCGCTCGGAAGCTATTGGCGACGACGTTGGTGATCCCCTCTCGCCGCTGCAGCTTCCCCCGTACTAGAAGCAGCGGCTCCGTCCGAATTAGACCGCGTGACCCCTCGTATAGCTGAGGCTTCACGATCACGTTCGCCAGCCCGAACTCGTCCTCCAGCAGCAGGAACACGAACCCCTTCGCCGTCAGCGGGTGCTGGCGGCAGACGACTAGCCCCGCTATCTCAACCGCCGTGCCGTCCTCCAGGCTCTCCAGGTGCCGGCTGGAGGCGACCCCCTCGTGCAGCGTCCGCCGGATGAAGGCCAGCGGATGATGATCTGGCGACAGCCCCAGGTTCCCGTACTCGGCGGCCATGCGCTCCCAGGCCGTCATGTCCGATAGCTCCACCATGTCCTGCTCGATGGGCAGGGGAAGCGCCAGTTGACCCGACTGCGACCGGAGGACAAGCCCGGCCTCCCACATCGGCTGGCGGCGGTTGGCGGTGAGCGATTCGAATGCGCCCACCGACGCCAGGTTCTCCACCGCCCTCTGTGACAGCCGCGTTCGGTTCATCAGCCCCCAAATCGACCCGTACGGCCCGTTGCACCGTCGCTCCTCCTCGACCGCTTGCGCTGCCTTTTCGCCGATGCCGCGCACGTATCCGAGACCGATGCGGACGGCGTCGCCATCCGAAACGTCTTCGACCGTACACCTCGCGCCGCTCAGGCTGATATCAGGGTTCAGGACGCCCACGCTGTGGCGCTTGGCGTCGTTGGTGAAGATGTGTGGGGCGTAGAAACCCATCGGCTGGGCGTTGAACAAGGCGCAGTAGAACTCGGCCGGGTAGTACTTCTTCAGCCAGGCCGACTGGTAGGCGAGCACGGCGAAGGCGGCGGCGTGGCTCTTGGGGAAGCCGTACTCGGCGAAGCCCAGCAGCTTCTCGAACACGGCCTGCGCTGTCTTCTCGTCGACGCCGCGGGCCAGCGCGCCCTCCCGGAACTGCTGCCAGAAGCCCTGCATCGCCTCCCGCGACCGCTTGCGGCTGATCGCCCGCCTAAGCGCCTCGGCCTGGCCGGCGCTGAAGCCCGCCAGCGCCATCGCCACCTGGAGCACCTGGTCCTGGTAGATGATGACTCCCAACGTCTCCTTGAGAGCGGGCTCTAGCGACGGGTGGTCGTAGGTCACGGGCTCCCGCCCTTGCTTGCGCTGCACGAAGGGATGCACTGCCTTGCCGACGATGGGCCCCGGCCGCACGATTGCCACCTCCTGCGTCAGATCCTCCAGCGAGCGGGGGCGCGTGCGCGGCAGGAGCTGCATCTGGGCGCGACTCTCGATCTGGAAGACGCCGATCGTGTCGCCGGCGCAGATCATGTCGTAGACGGCGTCGTCGCTGTAGTCGATGCGGCTGAGGTCGACGCAGCGGCCCCGTCGCTCGGCGATAAGCTCCACGCACTCCTCGACCAGTGAGAGCATCCCCAGCGCCAGGAAGTCGACCTTGATCATGCCCGCGTCGTCCACGGAGTCCTTGTCCCACTGGCAGACGTAGCGGCCGGCGATGCCCCCCTGCTCGATGGGCACCAGCTCAGCGACCGGCTCCGACGAGATGATCATGCCGCCCACGTGCTGCGACAGGTGGCGCGGGAAGCCGTCGATCTCCGCCGCCAGCCGCACGAGGTCGCGCCAGAGGGGGGCGTCGGCTTTGTGGCGGAACTCCGGCAGCGACGCCATCTCCTCCGCCAGGTCGCGGGCGCGCCAGGCGTCGACCCGCTTCGCCAGCTTGTCCAACTCCGGCTCCGGCAGCCCCAGCGCCTTGCCCACGTCGCGGACGGCGGAGCGCAGCTTGTAGGTGATGATCTCGCCCACCAGCGGCGCGTGGTCCGGCCCGAACTCGCGGTGCACGCGGAGGATAAGCGCCTCGCGGATGTCGCGGGCGAAGTCGAGGTCGATGTCGGGCACCGACGTCCCCTCCTCGTTGAGGAAGCGCCCGAAGAAGAGGCCGTAGCGCAGCGGGTCGACGTGGGAGAGGCCGATGAGATAGCAGATGAGCGAGCTGACCGACGAGCCGCGGCCCCGTCCCGGCGGCAGTCCGGCCATGCCGCGGGGGGAGCCACCGCGCACCTTCGCCGCTTCCTCGCGAGCCATCTCCAGGAGCCGCCGGTAGACCAGGAAAAAGCCCGATAGCCCCCGCTTGCGCACCAGCGCCAGCTCCTCGCGCAGGCGGGCGTCGATCTCCGGCGTGATCCGTCCGTACCTCTCGCGGGCGGCCTCGTAGCAGACGCGCTCCAGGTGAGAGTCGACCGTTTCGCCTTCCGGCACCGGGTAGTCGGGGAAGCGATAGCCCAGGTCGTGGGTGAGGTCGAAGGTGCAGCGCTCGGCGATGACGACGGTATTGGCGAGCGCCTGCGGCCACTCGGCGAAGAGCGACGCCATCTCCTGAGGCGACTTCAGGTAGTACTCTGAGTTCTCGCGGCGCAGGGTGTGGGAAGCGTCGAGCGTCGTACGGTGGCGGATGGCGACCAGCACGTCCTGGAGGCGGTGGCGCTCGCGGAGGTGGTAGTGGACGTTGTTGGTGGCGACGCAGCCCACGCCGAGGCGCTCCGCCAGCGCCACCAGCGCCCGGTTGCGCGCTTGGTCACCGTAGACCAGGTTGTTCTGTAGCTCGATCCAGTAGTTGTCGCGCCCGAACACTGCCAGGTAGCGTCGGGCCGCCGCCTCCGCCTCTCGATACTGCCCGGCGGCGACCAGCGACGGCACCTGGCCCTTCTTGCAGCCGGACAGGGCGATCAGCCCCTCGCTGTGTCGAGCGAGAACCTCGAAGTCCAGCGACGGCTCGCCCCGCTTGCTCGAAGTGTGGGCATGAGTGAGGAGGAGGCAGAGGTTGGCATAGCCGCGCTGCGACTCACAGAGGAGAGTGAGGTGGTGGCCGCCCTGAAGCGTGACCTCCGCGCCGGTGATGGGCCGCACGCTGAACGCCTTCGCCGTCTGGGCGAACGCCATCGCCCCGTAGAGGCCGTCGTGGTCGGTGAGGGCAAGGGTGTCGTAGCCGAGCTCGCGGGCGCGCAGCACCAGCTCCTCCGGCGTCGAAGCGCCCTCGCGCAGGGAGTAGCAGGAGTGGCAGTGCAATTCAACATAGTTGACACGATTCGACATTGGCGTTATACTTGTCTCGATCATGGTATTATAGAGGAGCAGAATATGGCTGCTACCAAAGTCTCAAGGAAGGGTTGGGTGGTGATTCCACGCGACATACGAGAGCGCCACGGCATCCGCCCGGGTGACAGGGTGCAGATCGTCGATTTCGGTGGGACCATCGCCATCATCCCGATCCCCGAGGATCCCATTGCCTCCGGCCGCGGCTTGCTCAAAGGCGGCCCATCGATGACGGAGGGGCTTCTGGCTGATAGGCGTTGGGAGCTGGAGCGCGAGGAGCGTGACCTGCCTCCACCACCGCAGCGACCTAAAGCCTGATGACTAGCCGCCAGACCTACATCCTTGATAGCTTTGCTCTCCTCGCCCTCTTTCGGAACGAGCTGGCTGCTGACGCTGTGGCCGGCCTTCTCCGTCGCGCCGATGCAGGCGAAGTCCAGCTTATGATGACTGCCGTCAATCTTGCCGAGGTTGTCTACCGGACGATCCGTGAGCGTGGATTCGAGCGGGCGCAGGAGGTTCTCGCGCACATCCAGGCGTACACAATCCATATGGTCGACGTAGACAGACCGCTGGCCTTGGCAGCAGCCAACCTCAAGGGACTCCATCGTATAAGCTTTGCCGACTGCCTCGCGACTGCGCTCGCCCAACGAGAGTCGGCCGCCGTCGTCACCGGCGACCGCGACTTCCGTCAGGTCGAGGGGCTGGTGACCATCGAATGGCTGCCGAGGGCCAAGTCTCAATAGCTCGCGGGCGCGCAGCACCAGCTCCTCCGGCGTCGATGCGCCCTCGCGGAGAGAGTAGCAGGAGTGGCAGTGCAGTTCAGTGTAGGCAGCCATAGGGATGAGACGGCAGGGTCGGGTTAGTTGTTGTCCTCGACGGGCTCATCCGGGCTTTCAGAGGCATCCGGCTCTTCCCACTCCCCGCAGGTCACGTCACGCACGTACGTCTTGGCCTCCAAGTCCATCTCAATCGTGGAGCAGAAGTCGGACGCATCGGTCGTCAAAACCGCCCGACCTATCGGCGGGAACAACTCCTGGATGAGGAACTGGAGGGCCTCATCATAGGACTGTAGGGTCTCATTGGTCTCCGTCAAGTCCTCCTGTGTGACGGAGGTATTGAACAGCACCGCCACCTCGTATCGGGTCGTAGAGTCCGCTGAGTCTCCACATGCCGTCAGGATGACCGTGAACAAAAGAGCACCGAGTATCGCGAGCTGCATCATGAACACCTCCTAATCTATCTGACGGGAGACGGGGCGGTTTGGTTCCAGCCTGACTCAATAGCTCTGCATCCACCATCGCTCGCTACCTAGATCGCGGAAGACCGACACCGCCCTTCCGTCCTCCAGCAGCAGCCGGTAGTACAGACGCGAGACCTCCTCCCGCCACCACTCGTCGTCGATGCGCCAGACGTCCTGCACCTGTGCCACCGCCAGACGCCGCCCGCCCAGCACGACGGCGACCGGCTCCCCCGACTCGCCTGTCTCCACCGCGACCGGCCGCGGCTGCTTCAGCGGTTGCAGCCCGCTCACGGCTCGTAGTCGATCAGGGCGTGGCGTCGCTCCGGCAGACGCGACCACGGCTCCACCTCCACCACTTGAGATACAAGCGGCCGTCCCCAGCGCGCCCGGAGCTGGCGGACCGTCTCGCCGAGTTGGCGTTTCAGACCTGCCTTCTCCGCGAACAGCGTCGCCTGCCGGCCTCGCTCCTCTGTGATCCCTGACAGCTCGATGGTCAGCTCCTCCACCGGCGCTGGCAGCGTGGTGTTCGCCAGCACGCTCTTGGCGATGAACAGCATCCGCTCCCAATCGATGACGGCCTCGTGGAAGGTGACGGTCTTCTCCCAACTCCTCCCGCCCCAGAGGAGGGCGCGCAGACGCATGCAGCGGGCGGCGCGACCGCGCAGACGCCAGTGGAGGCGCACCAGGAGGCGGCGGCAAACCACCACCAGCGCCTCGACGCTGACGGCGGGCGATGGGAAGCGAACGCCCTCGACAATGACCTCCTCCCGACGACGTGGCCGCAGCGGCTCCCCGTCGATGCCATGAGCCAGCTCCCAGAGCCGCTTCCCTTCGTTGCCGAACTGCGCCTGCAGCGGGCCCAGTGGTAGGGCTGCCAGGTCGCCCATGGTGCGCAGGCCGTAGAGGTCGAGCTGTCGCAGGGTGTCGGACTTGCAGGTTAGAAGGGAGATGTCCAGAGGATGGAGGAACTCGGCCTCTTTGCCCGCGGGCACGGTGCAGACCTGGCCCGGCTCGCTGGTCACGGCGGCGGCCCAGGCGACGAACTTCCCCTCTGCTGTCCCCACGCTGGCCACCAGCCCCGTGGCGTCGCGCAGCGAGCGGATGATCCGCTCCCCCATGTCCAGCTCGCCCTCGTAATGAAGGGCCAGGCCATCGGCGTTCAGGTAGGCGCGGCCCAGGGCGTCCTCCTCGACCTCCGGGCTGAAGGTTTCCAGCACGGCGAGCACCGATTCGAAGACGTCTCGGTACAGCGAGGGATGGGGCGGCAGGAAGACGGCCTCGCGGCAGAGGGCGAGGGCCTGCCTGAGGGGCATGCCGGGTCGCGTGCCTTGGGCTTCAGCTTCGGGCGAGCAGTCAAGGGCGGCCTTCCGCTGGTCGGGGGTCTCGCCGATCACAACCGGCCGGCGACAGAGCAAGGGGTCGCGCTGGCGCTCCACGGCGACGGGTAAGTGGGGGATGAGTATGCAGGCGATGCGCATAGGGCTTTCTCCACGCAGGCTCGCGAGGCGCTTGTCTTATGATAAGGGGAACATATGTTCGATGTCAAGAGCACAAAAACACACCTGTCAGCCCTTCTCCCATATGTGGAGGCGAGGGAGTGGCCATTTTCGGCCCTCCCTCGCTCTGTACTCGCCAGTGGACCGCTATCGGTCTGGCCTCGGTTTCACCGTACCAGCGCAGCCGGTGGCAGCGCCGCACTCTCTTGACAATCGACGCGTAGAAAGTGAAACTGCCGTCAACGGCCGGTCCCGCAATTCCCCAGGCAGGTCGCGACGTGCACCGCAGAATCCTGATCGTTTCTCTGCTCATGACGCTGCTGCTCATCGCGGCGTTTGGCACGGGCCTGCGCTGTGTTGTTGGCACTGTCACGCATGTCGTGGACGGAGACACAATCGACGTCAGAGCGGACCTGCCAGTCGGCTGGGGAGATGACTGCCCAGTGGTCGCCGGTAACGTATACCGCGTTCGGCTGATCGGCGTGAACACGCCGGAGGTCTACGGGCAGCGACAGTGCTATGGGCAGGAGGCATCGGACTACGTCAAGAACCTCCTCGACAATCATGCCGTATGCCTCCTGCGCGACACGTCCTGTACGGACCGGTACGACCGCCTGTTGGCCTACGTTTGGGTGGATACGGACCCATCTACGCCCGGCTGCGAGCTCTTCTTGAACGGCGACTTGGTTGCGCAGGGATACGCGAGAGCGACAGCCTATCCACCCGACACGCTGATGCGGCACATCTTTGAGGCGTTGGAGTGCGACGCCTACAGAAACGGTCGGGGCATGTGGGGCGCGTGTGATCTCCCGGCTCCGACGAGCTGCGGATGAAGTTGAGGCGCGAAAGGCAACAAAAAAGACGGGGGCTCCCCGCCTTTTCTGTTCCCGACGGCATCCCGCGCGCTGGCTAGTTCACCGAGCGCTGGAGGACCGCAGGGTCTGGGAGCCCAAAGATCGGCTGTCGTCTGCCCGCAGGTAGATGAGCCGCCGTCGGCACGCGAGCCAGCTCCGCCGCATCAGGTCGGCGACCCTCCTTGGCGGTAGGTAGGCGATGGCCAACAGGCGCTCGTCCTCTTCGTCGGTCCACGGCGCGCCCCGCCGATTGCGCTTCGTGTTTCGACGTCTCGTCGAGATCATCTGTTTCTCCCTTCCTGTCGCTGAATGTTCACTGAATGCGGATCACGCCGCCCTGGCCCGTCGGCCTTCTGAGGCTGAGCGCTGAAGGTGCGGCGCGATCAGGTCCATGAACCACAGGCTGTCGACCTTTCGCAGGTCGATGTCGTACGGACGCTCCCGCAGGAAGTCGACGACCGCCTCATCAGTGATGAGCCAGCTATCGCCGCCCTGCTGAGGCGTACGCTCGGTGTGGCGGTGCGATGCCCGCAGCCTGCCGGATCGGATGCGTGCCAGCACCCAGTGAGGGTCGACGCCGAGGGCCTCGGCCAGCGACGAGGCGGTGTAGCCCTCGTCGTACTTGCGCAAGCCGAGCCGCTTGGCCTTCAGCTTGACTGCCGTCGGCGAGCGCCCCAGCCTGCGGGCCAGCGCCTTGACCGAGACGCGGTGGAGGTTGGCTTCGAGATAGGCTTCGTCCTGCCGCGACCAGGGCCTGTCCTTGGGACGGCTCAGGCCCAGAGCGGCCGCCCGACGGTTGATCACCCAGCGCGGCACGTTGAGCCGATGGGCGAGTTCCTGGGAGCGACTTCGCACCGTGGGGTCATACATGTGGCGCAGGAAGGTGTCCGTGGCCTCAGTCCAGTACCACTTTTTCCTGGACATAGGGTTGTCCTCCTTCTAGAGATGCGGAAGGGGAGCGCCGACGGTACGCGCTCCCCTTCTCGTTGTGCTCTTCCGGCCCCGGCCTCAGAGCAACCGTAACTGCTGTTCTTTGGCCGGCAGCGTTTCATCGGTGTCGCCGTGAGCTGACGGCGCGACTGCAACGGCAACTCGTTCGGGCGAGGCCGGCTCGGATGGTTCGATGGGCGCGTCCGGCGTGTCGCCGTTGCGTGGCGGGGGACGCTCGACCGCCGCAACGAAGAGCGGCAGCCCGACCAGGGCGCTCAGATCGCCGTCCCGTCGCTTCGACAGGGCCAGGGGCGTGAACTCCGCCTCGGGCTCCGGCTCCTCCGGCAGCAGGTCGTCGGGGTGCAGGGCTGCCTCCACGTCTTGCTCAGCGCGTCGCACGCCGGCGAAGAGGCCCTCCAGCGAGTCCTCGCTGGCCTCGACGCTCTCTGTCAGACTGCGGGCCAGGGCGAGGAGCAGGTCGTCGCCCTCGTCGCCGAAGCTCGCCAGGCCATCGTCCCCCAGCTCGCCCTCGACGGCCAGGGACGCCTGGAGCTTCTTCGCCACCAGCGCCAGCGCCTGGGCCTGAAGCGTGCCCCGATAGGCGAAGTAGACCACCTGCACGGGCAGTCGCTGGCCGATGCGCCAGGAGCGGCGGCTGGCCTGGCGCATGGTGTAGACGCTGTACTCCACCTCGTACCACACGATTGTGGGGAAGTCGACCAGGTCCAGTCCGGTCTGAACAAGGCGCGGGTGGACGAGGAGCACGTCCAGCCCCTGCTTCACCCGGCGCTCCACCCACTCCTCGCGGCGGTCGGCGGAGACAGTGTCCGACTTGAGGGTGGCAACGCGGTTGCCCGCCCGGCCCAGCACCGACTCCAGCCGCGGCGAGATGTCGCGGGTGGCCGTGTGGGTGATGTACACGAGCACCCGACGGCCCTGTAGCCGCTCTTGCCGCACCATCTCCAGAAGCGCCCGCTCCTTCGGGTAGAGCCGGTCTTCCGGCAGGGGCGGCGCCGAGGCGATGACCTCGCCGGTCTTGTGGTCGAGCACCGTCTCTCCCTTGGTGCAGGCGTCGGGGTAGGCGAGCAGGCTCTGGAGGTAGACGGCGAGGAGTCGCTTCGAACCCTGGGCCAGCGCGTGCACCACCGCGGCGTGCAGCTCGCTCGCCAGCCGCTGATAGCACGACGACTGCGACGGTTCGTCGGGGTCGTCGCTTGTCTCCAGCCCGACCACGCGCACCTCTTCCCGGTACTCGGGCAGGCCCGCCGCGACGTCGGCCAGGCGCAGGAAGGCGGTGTTGCCGATGAGGTGGAAGAGAACAGCCGGCGACACGCCCGGCTTCTCCACCACTCGCGTGCGATAGCCGCGACGACGGCTCACCCGGCCATCCTCGTAGGCGTCATCGTCGCCCTTGCGGGTGATACGCTCGACGATGCCGTAGCGGGCGACCCAGCGCTGCTCGTCGCTGTGGCCGAACTGCTCCCGCACGGCGGGTGAGAAGCGCCAGAGCAGATAGAACAGCGTCGAGGCGTAGCCGCCCATGAGGGTGCCGGTCAGGGTGAGGACGCGCCCGCAGGCCTCGGCCAGGGTGCCAGCGGCCAGCCCCTGGGCCGAGCCTCGGGCCTTGTGTAGGGTAGGAGCAGAGCGCCGTGTCAGCCTTTCGACTGGTCGGTCTCTCCACTCCCCCCTCCGAACCGGACGTGCGCCTTTCGACGCATCCGGCTCTCCGTTACAACAAAAGCATTCCCGGTTGGCCCTCGGCACCGGCCCTCTGACAGGTCGGACAGAGGACGATGAAGTGTCCCAGGAGGAACGCCTTCGAGCGAAACCTGACCGGTTGCTCCGGATGGCGGTGTTGCACCTGGCCCGTTCGCCCGCTAACCGAGCGCCCGCACCGTTGACACTCGTAGCCCGCTGCCTTGAGAGAGGCTTTGCGGATTGCGCTCCACTCCGAGCCGAACTCCTGATTCACTTTGGACTGGTTCAGTTGGAGCTCGGCGAGGAAACCTTGAAGGTTCCGCCGCGCTTCAAGCTGCGCCCGCTCCTCAGGAATGTAAGGATTCAACTGCGGGTGGAAATCAACGTAACGGATGGGCAGGAAGGACAGCTTGGCGACGATATAGGCCGCAGAACGCTCTTTGTTCGCCCAGACTCCATAGTGGCCGCCGCCCCGCCACCGGTTCTTCTTGTTGTTGTCGAACCGGTAGCGAACGTGGTGCCGCCCATAGTGCTGAGCGGGCCTTCTTCTTCCTCGCGGGCTTCTGAGGCGGAGCGTGGTTCTCCACACTCGCTGCCAGACAAACCTATCGAGTTTCCTGAAGGCCCGAGCGCTGCTGACCCGACGGTAGTACATGCCCCAACCGACGATATACCGGTTGGTGCCGACGACTCCCGCCACGTCGCCTTCACTGAAACCTTCCCAAATACGTGCCGTCACCACCTTCCTGAAGTTATCCATCGCTTTGCGAGATGGAACTATCAGAGCCGCATGCGCGAACTTCCTGATGTGGAAGCCCAGGAAGTCGACTCCCATTGTCGCGGGAGTGACGAGCGTCTTGCTCTCCGATAGCTCCAAATGGAGCTCCAGCCAGAGGAACTCGGCAATCTCCGCCTTCAGTTCCTTCGCCTGCTCCTCAGTGCCCTTCACCATGACTACGAAGTCATCGGCGTAACGGACGAGGAAGCAAGGTCGAGCAACCCCTGTGCGTCGTTGCCTTTGCTGTTCCTTGTTAGGCAGGAGATGCCATTTGCTGGCGATAAACGTGTCCAGTTCGTTGAGGTAGATGTTGGCCAGCAGCGGCGAGACAATGCCTCCCTGCGGCGTGCCTTCACCCGAAACGTGCCACGCGCCGTCCTCCATCACGCCTGCCACAAGCATGCTTCGCACCAGCCGGATGATGCGCTCATCCTGGATGGTGTTGCGGAGTATGTTCAGGAGCTTGGCGTGATGAATGCGGTCGAAGCACTTCCGTATGTCCCCTTCAATGGCCCAGTTGTAACCGCGGCGTCCCATGAGGTCTTTGATCCTGACGGCCGCGTGATGGGTCGACCGAAACGGCCGAAACCCATAGCTGTGGCCGTAGAACTTCGCCTCATAGATCGGCTCCAGGCCGAGCCGAAGCATCTCCTGGACGGCCCGATCCTTGATTGTAGGGATGCCGAGTGCGCGCTGTTCTCCATTGGCTTTGGGGATATATACCCTTCGAACGGGAGCGGGCTGGTACGTCTTCGTACTCAGCTCTCGCCAGATTTCATCTCTCAGGCGTTGGTAGCGGTCAGGATGTCCGCCGAGAGTTTTCCTGGTAACCCCATCGACCCCAGCCGTCACTGCCCCTTCATTCTGCAGCACGCCGTCGAGCGCCACCTCGACAAGGCGCTTAGTGCGGAAGAGGTTGTAGAGCCGGTCAAAGGAACCACCGTGTTGACTTCGGAACGCCAGCACTTCTTGGGTTCGCTTTGTCCAACGTTGGAGACTGGTCTTGCGGTCAGCCTCCTGGCTGGGTGTCGTGTAGATGGCGACCACCTCCTTTCTTGGGGAGGCCTACTACCAGGAAACGCTTGTTGTAACTGGACCCCTTCGCCATGTAGTGGGCGTTACCCACCTCGGACTACTACGGGTCCTCCGCCCCCAAACCATCACTTCAGCGACAGCTGCCCAGCCCCGAGGGGCGGACGGTTTGGGTTCCCACGTTCACCACGAACTGTCTTTGCATCCTCTCCGTAGGTGCCCACTATACCCGGGAGGCATCTCAGTCCCTTACACCCTGCTAGAGACCGAGCCACCGCAGTTCGAGCTACGGCGTCAGACCGGCAACGAATGAACCGGCCTGCTAACCCCAGCACCCCCAATCGCGTTTGACGAGGTGACGAAGCATCACCGGGCCTCACCGTGGATTCGCTTGCGCTCACCATAGAGAGCCATCGAGGATAGCCTGGCCTATTGGAGCCGCGATTGCTCCTCACCAGTACATTTAGGAGAGGCTTCAGACCCCAGGTTTGCTCGAACATGACGCCTGCTCTCCATATCCTCACCGGCATCGGGTAGCCGGTCGCCCGCATTTCAGCGGACTTCAGTTCGTAGCGCCTCGTGGCGCACACTCGTGCTGCTCGTCGACCACCAGCAGGTCGAAGAAGCCGGGCATGTGGCGGGCGACGTAGTCGGCCAATGGAAAGCGTCGCGGCCCGGAGCGGTCGGCCTGCCAGAGGGGGCCGTCGCACTGCCCGCAGCGCCGCTTCTTGCGCTCCAGCTCCTCCCGCTCCAGCGGCACTCCTTCGTCGTCCAGGGCCGGGGCGAAGCAGGCGGGACAGCAGAGTCGACGCAGCGGTTCGCTCTCTTCGTCTCGCAGGAGTCGGCCGTTGACCATGGCGAGGCGTTCGACGACGGCCGCGCACCAGCGGTACGACAGCTTCGCCCGCTCTCGCGAGAGAACCACGAAGATTGGACGGCTGCCCAGCAGCCGCAGTCGCTCCAGGTCGCTGATGCTCTGAACGATGGCCGCCCCTGAGCCGGGCACGGTCGCGAGCACCTCCCGCTGCCACTTGCGCACCAGGTGGGGTGGGCAGAGGACGAGCACCCGCCGGAAGCATGCCAGGTAGGCAGCGGCCGCGGCGATGGTGGTCTTGCCGGTGCCCATCTCGCCGACGAGGTTCGTTCCCTGATGGCGTCGGAGGGAGAGGGAAACGGCGCGGATGGCGTCGCCCTGAGCGCCCAGCGGTCGACGCTTCAGCCGGCGCAGATCGAAGCCCCACTTGTGCCGGTTCTGCGCCGAGTAGATAGGCGGGTAGGTGCGGAGTACCGCCCGCGTGATCGCCTCCTGGTAGGTCTCAATGAAAGCAGCGAGGTTCACGTCTTTCCCCCGCGTGGCTCGCACGGAGTTTCACGGCTGTTGAGAGTCATCGCGTCTCCTTTGGAAAACTAGTATTGAAACGACGTCGAAGCCGATCTTCGGTGGCAACTCTGGAACGACTCAGCCGTCGTTATGAAGGGGCACTTTGCGGCTTTCGGGACAGTGGAGCCGGGGGGTGAGGAACTCAGGATGTCGAAGTCAACGCGAGCATTCAGGTCGACGGGGGTTGCGTCAGTAGCTCAACGGCACGACCGGGGTCTTTGCCGAGATCGCGCTTCCCCGGGCACCCAGCGACGCAGTGGAACCACCAGCCGCGCGACGAGTGATCGAGATGCATGGGCTTCTGACAGATGTCGCACAGCTCTGCGCGACGCACTTTCTCGATGCGGGAGTACAGGTCGCGATTGTCGACGAGGGCTATCCCGATCTTTTCCGCCTCGGCACGCGCCTGCTCGGTGAAATCAGAGAGGGTCACGAAGGTCCCGGCGCTCGACGGCAGGCGCTCGCGCAAGAGTGTGCCTGCGAACTCGCGGACCTCGTGCACGCCGACAAGCTTGGAGCTCCAGCGCTTGCACTGTACGATCACGCGCCGCCCCTCGCGGCTTAGCTCAAGATCGATGTTGCCGTCCGGGCCATCCTGGCGGCCGGTCTCTCGCACCTTCCATCCTTCACGCTGAAAAACCTCTCCCACGAGCCATTCGAACTCCTTTGCTGTGAGGCGACGCAGCTCGGTCGTCCACTCTACAAGATGACGACGTTCGCGGGCCTCGACTCGCGTCGTGACCCAGACGAGGATCAGCAGCCCAGCGAGCATAGTCCAGAAGAAGTTCGCCGCGACAATGCCCAGCACAGACCAATTGAGTGCCAAGGGAAGAGCTAGCCCGCCACCCGTGTAAAGGACAAGCGCAAGCACCGTTAGAGCGCGGCCGGAGATCCGCCCCGCTATATCCCGGAGAATCCGCTCCAAGAGGTCGTCGAGCCTCGGCATTTGCTGGCATCATATCACACCGAAAGGCCGCTGTAGGTCTGCTGTCGGCTCTATCAGTCGAAGGCCCAGTCGTATTTCTACGTGTCTTGGATCTGCCCGCGCGCCTGCTCAATGACGTCAAAGTAGCCGGTGCGCAGATCCAGAGCCACCACAGACGTGCGCAACACCTCCCGCTCGATCTCGACCTCAGGGTCGCCCGACTCCACCGGCACCGATTCCTTATAGGTGCGGCCCTTGACCAGCACCCGTCGGCCGTCGGACTCCAGCAGGATGTTGTTCAGGAAGCCGGCGGCGATGAGCACTGCCAGGTGGCCGCGACGCAGGGGCATCAGGGGCCGAACCGGTCGCTCCTCGGCGGGCCAGAGGCGCTCAGCAAGGGCGGGGCTGGCCCAGAGACCGGACTGGCGCGCCTCCCCCGCCGCCGCCTCCGGGTCGAAGAAGTGGCTAGCGAAGATCACCGGCCCTGAAGTCAAGGCGGGCAAGCCGAACGTCGACTCGACCGAGCCAGCCGAGGGCAGCTCCGGCAGAGGCTCGCCGGCCCAGGCCTCGATCTGCTCCCTTCTGTCGGCTCCCGCGATCGCGCCTTCTCGCTTGACCGCCAGGAGCACGACCTGACGGAAGCCGGCGTACTCTGGATCGGGGAAGCGGTAGCAGGTGAGCCGCTCATAGTGGCTCGCCAGGTAGCGCGCGGACACAGCCAGCCGCCGCTGCGGCACGATGAGGACGAGCAGGCCGCCGGGGCAGAGGGAACGAGTCGTGTTCGTCAGGAATGCGTGCTCGAGTCGCTTCGCCTCGTCGTCGTAGTCGTAAGGCGGGTTGAGCCAGAGGCACGAGAACGCGCCGTGGGCCAGCCGGACGGCGAAGGCGCTGGCACACAGGACATGGTCCAGGACAGCCTGCGCCTCGTCGTGGCGGTCACGGGAGATCTCGATGCCGTAGGTCTCGCCGCCGACGGCGTCGGCGAGCTGCCGCAGGGCCGCGCCGGTGCCGCAGCAGGGGTCGAGCAGGCGCACGACCTGTCGCGGCGTAGAGCGAGCGGGCCGGATGAGGGCGGCGACCCGCTCGACGACTGAAGGCGGGGTCGGATAGTACCCCGCCTTCGCGACTCCCTCCAGGCGCATAGCTATGCCGCTTCTTGCTCGACGAGGGTCTCGTCGTCGTTCGGCGTCGAGAGCTGGCCGCGTCGCACCGCTTGGGTGACGTCCTCCTGGAGGGCTTGGCGGTCGGGCCGGCAGCGGTAGGCATGTGCGCCCATCGACTCCAGCGCCTCGACCTCGTTGGCGTTCAGACCGCGCTCCCATAGCCAACCCGCCCACAACGGGTGCAGCGGTAAATCGAGCCGTCGGTTCAGGAAGCGGTAATGGAGCGCGGGCGCTTCGTCCTCGCCGCGAGCCAGGAGCAGGAACTCCTGGCGGTCGCAGGCGTAGGCCGCCATCTCCGGCACCAGCATGCCGTGGTAGGCCGAGCCGGAAGGGAGGCGGCAGCCATGGAATCGCCACGTGCCCCAGGCCTCGCGGGCCAGCCAGCAGGGCGAGCCGCCGGTCAGCTCGTCTTCGCCGAGGTAGGCGGTCTCGCCTTTCACCAGCCGGGCCCAGAGGGCGCGCACGGCCTGCTGGCTCCCCAACAGGGACAGGAACCAGAGCTGTCCCCCGTCTTGAGCGCAGGCGTCGACCGTCGCGGTGAAGCCTGCAGCGCGAATGATCATGAGTTGCATCGGGCTTGCTCCTTTCCAGGACAGAGAAAGGCGCCCTCCGCGGAGAGCGCCCCTGTGTTTTCCTGTTTGCTCTTGGGCTGGGTATCAGTCCACCAACAATACCCCGACCTGCTCAGCAGCCGCGCGAAGGGCCTTGTCCTGCGTCGCCAGCGGTAGACCGTCTCGCATTGCCAGATCGAGGTATGCGGCATCGTAGGCACTGAGCCCGTGCGCCTCTCCCAGCTCCAGCACCGAGCCGAGCGCTTGTTCGATGCTCGTTTCTTGCCAGGTGATCGGCAGGTCTGCGAGAACACCGCCGACCTGCGCTGCCTCTGCTCGACTGAGCCGGCCGCGCCGCTCGGCGATCAGCAGACCGTTGGCTACCTCCAGTAGCCAGATGTTGGGGACGACAGCCGATTCATCGTCCAGCCGCCGGAGCATCCGGTGGGCGTAGGCGTTCTGTTCGTCGCGAAAACACCAGGCTAGCGCGACCGAAGCGTCCAGAACGAACGGCATTAGTGACGCCGCCCTTCCTCGATAAGCTCCTTGATGGTGAGATCACCGAGAGTATGACCCTGACGGAATGCTTCCAGGGCTGCGATGGCTTCTTTGACGCTCCGCTGTCTGCCGCGAATGGGAACGACGCGGGCGATAGGCCGCCCGTGGCGGGTGATAGTGATCGTCTCGCCCTGCTCCACCTCGTCAAGGAGGCGGGGGAGCTGGGTCTTCGCCTCGTAGACGCCCACCTGCTTCATGGTGCACCTCGGTTCTGGTCTATGCTGGTCTAAAGTATTGTACGGCAATGGGCGGCATTTGGCAACTGTCCGTCGCGCCGTCAGGAGGCATCCCTGTCATCCGGACTCGGCGCTGTGCCGTAGCGTTCGCGGTAGACCGTCTCGCGGGTAGCCTTCATCGCCTCGACGATCTGCTCCTCGGTAGGCTCGGGGCCGCCGGCCTTGCACGCCGCAGCGGCAGCACGGCGGGTGAACTCCCTCTGGCGTTGTCTTGCCGTGACTAACTCGCGTTTGTCCATATCGTTACCTGAGACCTTCAGGCCGACTTCCTTGTCAGGTTCACCTGGCGCAGCTTCTCCAGGATCCACATTCTCGCCAGGGTAGTGGGCCCGACGCCCAGGTCGCGGGCCTCCCGCCGCAGCTCTTCCCACGTGTCCGAGGGCAGGCGGACAGGGATAACCTTGTCCAGCGGGCGCTTCACCTCGACCTCGACCACCTCGTCGGTCTCGTCCCAAGCCTCGCCTTCCTCGATTCGCCGGATTTCGCGTTCGATCTCGCTCGTGTCGGTCTTGCGACTCTCGGAACTAGCCATCGCTGTCTTCCTCTCCCGCCTCAGGGTGCAGGTCTTCTCGGTTTCGATTCCTTATCGCCTCAAGGGCCTCTGTTCTCCAGCCCAGGACGTCTCTGAGAAAGACGGCCGGGAGCATGATCCGCACGCGGTCGCGAAATCGCTGAGCCGTAGCGTTCTGGTCCGTGAAGTCCTTGTCGCTCGTGACGAAGATGTTCACCTCTCCATCCAGCAGAGCCACGGCAATTGGTACGTCCTTTCTGCTGCGTACAAGATCAAGGTTTGCGAGGACTGCTTCGAGGGATGGAGTCGGCAGTTCCTCGTATCGCACATTGGCGAGAAACGACTCGAGGGCATCCGCTTGGCCAGGAATATCGGTGTGTCGCCTCGCCTCGGCAACGACCTGTTCCGGCAGCACAACGTCGAAGTAGCCACCGATGCCTGCTTGCATGACCTCGTAGGGCCAGCGTGGCAAGCGGGTGCCTGCTACTAGTACATTGGCATCGAGAGCGACGCGAAGCCTAGGCTGCACCGTATCGCTCGCGGTAGATCTCTTCGCGTGTAGCCTTCACGGCCTCAACGATCTCTTCTTCGGTAGGTTCACGAGCCCCGGCCTCAGGAGCGACGGCAGCAACACGTCGCGCGAATTCCGCCTGGCGTTCCCGCACCCGGAGGCGCTCCAGAGCGTCGAGGTCCTCCACGCCGACCACTGCAACGAATGGCCGGCCCTGCTTTTCTACGATCACGGGCTCCCCCGTATAGTGCACTCGATCGGTCAGCTCGGCGAACCGAGCGCGGGCCTCACGAGCGGATACATGTCTGGGCATCAGAACCTCCTCTCCAGTCCTCTGACATCAGTATTGCACAAAGTGTACCTTGTGTCAATAGCGTACGCCATGACCTCAGAAGACGCCCCGCTCCTTCAGGCTGACAAACCGTCCCTGCCCGATCACGATGTGGTCCAGGAGGTCGATGCCGAGGAGCTTCGCTGCCTGGGCGGCGTCGGAGGTCATCTGGACGTCCTCCGGGCTCGGCTCAGGGCATCCAGACGGATGGTTGTGGGCGAGGATCAGAGCCGGCGCATTGGCGACGATGGCATCGCGGAAGAGCTCCGCCATCCGCACCACCGCCGTGCTCACGCTGCCCTGGTAGACCATGACCACGTCCACCACGCGGTTTCGCCTGTCCATCAGGATCACCCGCATCTGCTCCTGCGGCAGCATCTCCATCTCCGGCGCGAGGAGGTCGGCGATGTCTTGAGGCGAGCGTATCTGGCGGCCGTTCGGCCCGCCGCGGGAGGCGGAGCGATAGCGCGACCGCAGCTCCGACAGAAGGCGCAGGTTCTCCTGCACGAGTCGGAGCACGTCGGCGTCTTCGGGCGACAGGGAGGTCGTCTCGGTGGCGAGGCTACGCCGCCTGGGGATCATCGGGCGCCTCCAGGTGACCATCGACTCGCTCATACAGGGTGAGGTGCAGGGGTGGGTCTCCGTTCGGCCCCACGGCGAGCACAGAGTAGGCGCGCCAGCCGGGGATGGGGCACTGGGGCTCCGGCACCTGCACCACGTAGCGCGGCCCGGTGCGGGTCTGGATCAGCCGCACGGGCTGTCTGTAAGCGATGACCATCGCTACGCGGCCCGACGCCGCTCGGCGGGCTGGCCGTTGCGGCGGTTGAGTTGGTCGGCCAGGGCGCGAACCGCAGCGGCGAGATGCTCTTCGCCGAGCTCGTCGAGAGGCCGGCCGTACCGCTCCTCTACCGAGGCGCGGGCCTTCGCCTCTTCCACTCCCAGGCGCTGCGACAAGTCCAGCACCTTGTGGCGCATCGCGTCCAGCCTGTCTGCCGGTAGGCATGGCCTGGCGGGAGAGGCGGGCGTCACTGGTCGGGACGCGGCGGCGTCGACGGCGTTTCGACGGTCGTACAGGCCGTTGCCGAACTGGTCGCCGAAGTGGCGCAGAGCCCGCTTCAGCGCGTCAGTCACTGCCCCCTTGTATGCCGCCTCGTGGGCCTCCGGCGTCTCCTCGGCGACGAATCCGCAGCCGACATCGGCCTTGGGCGGGCAGCCTCGAACAGTGACGCGGACGGTTGCGCTGTACATGCCGACCGCCGCGGTGGCGTCGGTCACGGGGTCCACCAGGCTCACCGGCCGGTAAGCGACATCGCCGACCACCTCAGCGCCCCAGCGGTCGTGGCCGAAGATGCGGTTGGCCTGGTTGATGACGACCCAGCCCTCGATGTACTGGATGAGCCGTCCGTCGCGAAGCTCCCGCTCCGAGACGAGGGCGTGGTCCAGAGGCTGCGCCAGCAGGGCCGCGACCTCGTCAGGCAACCCCTCGCTCGCAGGTTCAAGCGTCTGTCTCTGCGTCGTCAGGCGGCGCGCAGAGCGGACGCGGCGTCGAACGTATCCCATGTTCTCTCCTTGTTGGAAGCAGCAATCTCAATGCGGCGCTGGAACGCTTCCCGTCCGTCGGGAAGGCGCCCCAGGTCGTTCAGGTCGTGGATGCCGGGCGGCAGGTCCACGATCACGCCTCGACCGCGCAGGTCGGCGGCGATTTGTGAGGCGGCGCTCCGGCCAGCCTCGTCGGCGTCCAGCGCCAGGTACACGCGCCTGAAACGAGCGAGCGCCTGCGCTGCCTGTCCCGAGACGTGAGTCCCCAGCAGCGCCACCGCCGGCAGGCCCCACTGGACGACCGTGAGCCAATCGAAGGGGCCTTCGGTGACCAGTACCTCGTCGCCTTGGACCAGACCCAGCCCCATAAGGGGCTTGGGCAGGCGCAGGTTCAGATAGCGCGGCGTCCCTTGCCGGAGGGCGCGGCCGGTGAGCCAGGTCGCCTTGCCGCCGCGCAGGTCGGGCACGACGATGCGGCCGAGCATGGTCTCCGCGTCTCCAGCGAGCAGCCCCACCCTGTGGGCAGCGGCCAGGCTCAGGCCGCGCCGGCGCAGGAGCTCGGCGGGGCCACCGCGCCCGAAGCCGAGGCGACAGCGTCGGGCTGTGTCCCGGTCAATGCCGCGGTCGGCCAGGTAGGTGAGGGCCTCCCGACTGCGCCAGAGGGCGTCTTGGTAGAAGGCGGCGGCCGATTCGACGACTGCCCCTTCGCTTTCCGTCAGGAGTTCGTCCTCGTTCCGGCTGGCAATCGATACGAGGGTGCGGCTCTGGCTGCGACTGTCCTTGTGCTGTGTCGACGGCACGGAAAGCATCGCCGCCGCCTCTCTGAAGCCGACCCCGTGCAGCCGCGCCACGAAGTCGATGACGTCGCCACCGGCCCCGCAGCCGAAGCAGAAGTAGCTTTCGTTGTGCGGGTAGACCACCAGGCTGGGGCGGTCGTCGGCGTGGAAGGGGCAGGCGCCCGCGAGGCGTCTGCCCGCCGGTCGGAGTGTCACGCCGGAGCGGACGATCATCTCCTCGATGGGGTTCGCCCGGCGGATGGAAAGTACGTCGTACATACGGGCCTCCTCACGCCGCGCGGCGCTCCAGGAGCTCGCCGGGGATGCGCCGCAGGAAGCGCGACGGCTCGGCGGCGAGGGTCTTCCCGTTGCGCGGCCTCTGGCGAGTGTAGGTCAGGTAGAGGCGCTCCACGGCCCTCGTGACGGCGACGTAGCAGAGACGCAGCTCCTCATCGAGGGGGCTGCCCTCTGTCTCCAACTCGTCCAGGGCGCGGGCGTGCGGGAGCAGCCCGTCCTCCAGCCCGGCGACGAACACCACCGGCCATTCCAGTCCCTTGGCGGCGTGGATGGTTGAGAGTGCCAGGCCGTCGGCGCTGGAGCCGGTGTCCAGGTCGGCGGCCAGGCTGATCTCGTCCAGGAAGTCGGGGAGTCGCTCCCCCTCCGACCGCTGGGCCAGGGCGTGGAAGGCGTCCAGGTTCTCCAGACGCTTCTCGCCGTCCTCCTGCGACCGGAGCCAGGCCTGATAGCCGCTCATCTCCAGGACCACTTCGATGAGGAAGTCGGGCGGCGCGTCCTCCGCCATCGCTTGGAGGCTCGCCATCACGTCCAGGAAGTCCCGCAAGCTTTGCTGGCTGCGCTCGCCCTTGAGGTCGCAGGGGAACTCTTCGGCCAGTCGCGCCAGGGTAAGCTCTTCGCCGCCCCGAATGCGTTTCTCGATCGCAGCCAATCGACGCGGCGGCGTGTTGACGATCCGGCCCAGGGCTGCCACGTCCTGCGGGTTGTGGACGAGTCGCAGGTAGGCCATCAGGTCGCGGATCTCCCTGCGGGCCAGGAAGTCGCTGTTGCCCCGGACGCTGTAGGGCAGGCCCGCCTCCAGGCAGGCCATCTCCAGCTCGCGCGCCTGGGCGTTGGTGCGATAGAGAACGGCGCAGTCGCCGGGGGAGCCGATGACTCCCTCAGCCAGCAGCCGCCGCACCTCACCGACGACGAAGGCCGCCTCGGACCGGGGGTCGTCGGCGGGCCGCAGGATCACGGGGATGCCCGGCGCGTTGGCCGTCCAGAGGTTGCGGGCTCCGTAGCGCAGGGCGGCGCTGAGGGCGTTGGCGACCGCCAGGACCACCTGAGTGCTGCGGTAGTTCTGCTCCAGGCCGATGGTCTTCGCCTCCGGGTAGTCCCGCTGGAACTCCAGCAGGTAGCGGATGTCGCTCCCCCGCCACGAGAACAGGTTTTGAAGCGGGTCGCCCACCACGCACAGGTTGCGGTGCTCCGCCGCCAGCAGGGCCAGCAGCCGGTGCTGGGCGTAGTTGACGTCCTGGTACTCGTCCACGAGCACGTAGCGGTAGAACTGGCGCAGCCACTGAGCCGCCTCCTCCTTCTCCTCCAGCAGTCGCACGGTGAAGAGGAGGAAGTCGTCGAAGTCCAGGGCGTTGCGACGGCGCAGCGACTCCTGATAGGCCTGGTAGACGGCCGCCATCTCCGGGTCGCGCTCCTTCACGTCCTCCGGCCAGAGAAGCCGGTCTTTGGCGCGGCTGATCGAATCCAGCAGGGCCTGTCGCGGCTGATCCTTGGGGTCGAGGCCGAGGTCGCTGAGCGCGTGGTTCAGGGCGGCGCGCCGGTCCTCCTCGTCGGCATAGACGGAGAGGTGGTCGGGGTCGAACCCGAAGTGGCCGCCCCACTGGCGCAGGACGCTCAGGGCGAAGGCGTGGAAGGTGCCGGCCCACACCTCGCCGGCGGACTCACCCAGCACCGAGGCCAGGCGGCGCTTCAGCTCGCGTCCTGCCTTATTGGTGAAGGTGACCGCCAGTATCTGGGACGGCATCGCCAGGCCCTGGTCGATGATGTAGGCGACGCGGGCGGCGATGACCGCCGTCTTGCCGGAGCCGGGGCCGGCCACCACCAAGAGCGGGCCCTCGGTGGTGGTGACGGCCTCCCGCTGCTCCGGGTTGAGCCGCGATAGGTCAAGCACGGCTAGTCCCCAGCCAGCTCCCGGTAACGCAGCCAGAACGCTGCCTCCTCCAGCTCCAGCAGTGCCTCCTGACCCGGGTCCGACCGCAGATGCCTGCGCAGCACTTCTGCCGGCCAGTCGCCGGGCTCCCAGTAGCGTGCGTGCAGCTCGTCTTCGCTGGCGCAGCGACGAAGCTCCACGACGAGGGCATCGACGGCCGCCCAGACGGCGTCGCGCCGATCCGCGGGCCAGCGCTCGTAGGCCTCGCAGCTCTGTCGCCAGACGGAGCGGGTGTACTCCCTGAATCGGTCTTGTTTGGACACGTGCGTTCCTCCTTTTCCCGTAAGGCTCGATGTTCGGTTGCCCGCAGCAGGCGGGCACGGATGCGCCCTCGATGGGCGCACGAACCCTGGGGCCGCCCCACGGGCGGCCCCAAAAAGACCTCTCTTGCAGGGATCGGAGGAGCTAGTTGAGGGGACGGGCGCCCTTGAGGGCGGCGGCCGAGAACCGACAGCCGGCCTTCCAGCGTCCGAGGCCGATAGCGGACACGACCTCCAGCCGGCCGTCGGCGGCGGGGACGAGGACGGCCCCCCTGCCGAGGGCGGGGGAGTAGTGGACGGCCCTTTCCAGCTTGAGGCGACGGCAGATCTGGAGCCAGCAGCCGTAGACCTGCCGGACCAGGGGCTGCGGCATGTCGCTGAGGTCTAGCGGCTCAAGGAGGGCGAGCGCCTGTCGAGGCTCCCTGCGGTGGAGCCGACGGGCCTCCCGCAGCGCCTTCTCGACCGCGACGGTCTTGACGGCCCACGCCCTGCGGCGTATGTTCTCGGTTAACGAGGCCACTGCGGGCGAGTTGGGGTCCAGCCTGCAAAGCGAACCCAACAGCCTAACGGCCTCGTCGTATTTCCCCTCCCTGGCCAGTGCCTCGGCCTGGGGGATTCCCTCCCGCAGCCTGGATTCCCGCTGGCGCTCCTCCGCCTCGCGGCGCGCTGCATCTTCCCTTGCTCGCTCCTCGGCCAGGAGTCGGCCTACGCCCTCACAGACGGCGAGGACGGCCACCTCGGCCTGGACGGCGGCGAGGCGATTGCGGGCCGTGGTCGCCACAGCGGCCGCCGCCGTAGCGATCTCCTTCGCCCGCTCTCGACACTCCGTGGAGAAGGCCCGCGCTGCCAGCGCCGACGCCTGATCCGCGACGGCCTGCGCCCTCTCGGACACGTCTTGTAACAGAGCGGCGTCCCCCTGGAGCCGCCGGTATCGGGCCAGCCCCTGCTCGGCCTCCTGGCGGGCACGGGCGTCGGCGGCTGCGAGTCTGCTGATCTCCTGGGCAGCGCGGCTTGCCGCCTCCGCCAGCGCGTCGAGGTCCGGCTCTGCGGTCGGCCCGACCACCATCGGCACCAGCGCCCGGTCGTTGTGGGCTCGCTCGGACGCGGCGAAGAGGTCGCCGAACCGGCCGAGCTCATCGAGACTCTTGAGAACGATGGGTTGTGTCATGGCTGTTAACCTCCTTGCTGAGCTATGAAGCCTGGTTGTCTTCGATCCGTTCGATGGGCATGGCACGACGCCCATCCTGGCGTTCCCGCGCGTCGGGACGCAGCTCCACGACGGACGCTCCGGCGCGCAGACGGGGCATCTCCAGCTCCAGCGGGACGCTCAGGACCGGCTTGCCGATGGCGTCCTCCAGGGCGCGGGTCAGTTGGTGGCGCAGGGCCGCCAGGAGCTCGTCGTCGCTCACCGGCCGCCCGTTTACCGACAGCGCCAGATGGACGACGTAGCGCCGGTCGCCGTTGGGGGCGTCGAATGCCTGGAGCAGCCCGTTGAGCTGTCGGCCTTCGTGGACGACCCGCTGGACGACCACGAGCAGCCCGTCCGGCAGCTCCACGCCGAGAGCACGGGCGTACGTCCGGGCGGCTCGCGCTATCTCGCGGCGCAGCCTGCGTGCCTGGCGTCGGCGAGCGTCGATGATCACGCTCGGGCCGCGGCGGAGGTGCCGCCACAGTCGTACCGCTGTGGTAGCGCAGCAGGCGGCGGCTCGTCGCAGAAGTCGCCGGCACTGGCCTCCCCAGCGGCGCGCCAGTCGCACCGTCCTCGACTTCGTTCGTCGTCGGCGGGTCATGTCGCCTCCCTCCTTTCCTCTGTCACCCGCTCGCGCAGGCTCTCCCACACGAGCTCGCCGTACTCGCCGATGAAGTGGCGCTCGCACTCGTCGCCACGCATGGCGGCGATGGCGAGGCCGAGGCGCTTGACCTGTCCGACGGGCACGTCCAGGGCGACCAGCGCCATGGCGACCTCCCGGTACTCCGAGGGGTCGATGCGCTCGGCCGCCAGCTTGAGCCTGTCCCAGTCGGACAGGCAGCAGATGTCCCTGCGGGACGCGATGTCCTGTTGCACGGTGTTCCTCCTTCTTGGTGTTGCTAGAGTGGCCAGGCTTTGGAGAGCAGCGCCACCAGAGAAGCGGCGGCGCTCATCAACATGGCGATGCGGACCGGCCCCGTCCGTCGCCGGCGGGCGTTTCTCAAAGGCATGCAGGGGCTCCTTTCGATGGGCGATACAAACGCGAGAAGCCCCGCTGGGTAATCCCCGTGGGGCTTCTGTGTCGCAGGCAGCGGGCAGTGTCAGGGCGTTGGGGTGCTCGTCGCCTGTGGCCGCACCGAGGCGGGTCGACGATGCCTATCCGCCGCCGGTGGGTCTTCTATGGAGATGGCTGGTCGCTCCGGCGTACCGGGGCTTCAGTGTGTTACGTGCCTAGGTCTGCGGGTCCTCCTTTCTCATAGTGTGTTCGTGCGGATGTCTTGACCTAAAGGTCTACAGGCTCCCCTCTGGCGGCGGCGATGCCCTCGCGCATGTGCTCGATGCGCTGCCGCTCCTGCTCCTGCAGGGCTTCCAGCGCCGCCTCGAAGATGGGGAACTCTGACGGCGCCACATAGACGCGGCGCTCGATGTCGGTGAGCTCCCTCCACTCCTCTGCCACCTTGATGAGATGCTCGCTCTTCTCGATCTGCTCTTCGAACAGCTGGATGCTCTGCCTCATCCCTTCCGGGGTCGGCGAAAGGTCGATCGTTTCCATGCTTCTTCCTCCTGAGTAGAACTCGCGGTCCATTCCGGACGGCCGCCGGGGTTCCAGTTCATCGCTGTCTCCTGGTGGGGTCCTGGCACTGTTCGAGGGGTGTGGGATGGAAGTGCAGGTCGCGCTCGATCATCATGCCCATTGGACCCCGGATCTCGGCCAAGTCGGAGAGCCGCCAGTAGCCGTACTCCTTCGCATGGCCGAACACCATGCCCCAGAACATGACGTCCACGCGATCCCTGGCCCGCGGGTCGCTGAGCGGGACCTCGGAGCCATCCCCGAGCTCCGCGCTGGCCTCGGCCGCGTACCAGGTCCAGTTGGACCAGGGCGTGAAGTACTTGACTCGGGCAACGTTGTCGCCGCTCTTAATGGGAGGCAACGTCTGCTCGAGGTCCCTAGTCAGCAGCGTCGGCGTCCGCACGTTCCGCTTCCTCTTCCAGCCGGCGGAGACCCGACTACGGACGCCTCGCCGTACGCCAAGCTCTCGCGGTCGAAGACCCGCTTTCCGCTGTAGACCTTCATCCGAGATCCTCCATGAGGCTGGCGATCCCGTCGATGTCGTCCCCAAGGAGCTCATGGAGGACTGCCGACTTCGCGGCCCTGTCGAAATCAATCGTGCTGTTGTGCTTCGTGCCGAACACCCCGCAGCCCTCGGCGGCAAAGCGACGGCGGGCCGCCTCGAAAGGGATGCCCGGGACGTCGTGGAGCTCGTCAAGGTCCCATGGCTCACCGCAGACCGGACAGAAAATGTCCATTCCCTCTACCTTTCTGCCTCGTCCTTAGATTCAAGAGAAGTGCCGCCAGGCAGGAGGCACTCGTGATCGCGGCGTTATGGAGCGGGCCCGTCCGTCGCCGGCGGGCCTTTCTCAAAGACATGCAGGGTCTCCTTTCGATGTGCGATGCAAACGCGAGAAGCCCCGCGGGATTAACCCAGTGGGGCTTCTGTGTCGCAGGCAGCGAGCGAGTCAGGGCATGGAGTGCCCGTCGCCTGCGGCCGCACTGCGGCGGATCGACGATTCCTGCCGCCGTCGGTGGGTCTTCTATGGAGATGGTAGTCGCTCCGGCGTACCGGGGCTCCAGTGTGTTACGTGCCTAGGTCTGCAAGTCCTCCTCTCTCCTCATGGATTCGTGCCGATGCTTCGACCTGAGTATTGTTGTCTTCTCGTTGGTGTCTCCTCTCTCTGATTCCCTGCTTGTCTCTGCTGCCCTGTTCGACTCTGGCGTGGAGAGCGAGCTCGTTTCCCTTGCGGGTTGATCCATCCAGTGGTCTCGGACGGGCCGTCCTGTCGGTTGTTCTGGTGGCGATACCGACGAAACGCGCTTCTTACGGGGCCAAGCTTAACTGGGGCCAGTCCAATGGCAGTCCAAGAATCCGGCCCATTTAGTCCAATCGAGGGCGTTTTAGTCCAATTTGGCTCTCGACCCCGCATGGGGATGGTTCAGGTCGGCGTCAGCGCGGGAGGGTGAGCGCCGGAGCAGACGGGGGGCGGGCGTGGTCGCCAGCGTATTCAGGGAGGTAGGGGAAGACGGCGGGCCGCAAGCCATTGGAGCGCGATTGGACTAAAATTTGACCGTGGCTAATATACTTTTGTGACTTGTCCTACAAGTACTGGGAGTTGTTCGGAGAGAAAACTTGGGGAGACATACACCACCGAGCTAGTGTGACGATGGAGAGGGTATCTTGGAGATGGACAGGTCTCGCTGACTACTCTCCTCTTTTCCGTCATCCTACGAGGTTCTTGAAGTTCTTGCGACTTCTGTGCTCCGGCTCACCCGGTATTCGTCAGCCCAGCCTCAGCTTGGGGAAGTACGTGGCGTAGAAGCCTCTGTCTCTGGTCAGCAGTTGATCGGCGCGTACCAGGGCGTGCGCTCCTATGACGAAGTCGGCGACGACGTGCTGCCTGGGCTGGATGCTGGCCCCGCAGCGGTCGCATCGCACATCCTGTGTGGCGCCGCACTGGGGACAGGCGAGAGGGGCGGGACGACGGCGCAGGTACTCGCTCCAGGCTCTGCCCGCCCGGTGGAGCGCTTCGGCGCCGGACGGCTCCAGGCGGATGCCAGTATCGGGGAGGAAGCCGTCCAGGTCGGCCCTGTCGGCGAAGTGGGCGGCCAGCTCGGAGTAAACCGGCTCGCTGATGAGGACCGCGCCGGCTCGTACGGCCTCGGCCAGAGCCCGCTCCGACTCGTCGCCGTGGGGAGCGCCGGGAATCAGCACGTCGAGGAGGACGTTGGTATCGACGGCGGTGATCATCGGCCGCGCATCTGCTCGACGAGCTCGTCGGGGTCGCGGCCGGCCAGGTGCTTCAGGTGGCCGCGGTAGTTGCGGAAGGGAGACGCCGCCACGTGCTTCTGGACGCGGAAGCCCTTCCCATCATCGACGAACTCTATCTCGTCCCCCGACCTGAGGCCGAGCCGCTCCCGAACGTCCTTGGGGATAGTCACCTGGCCCTTGCTCGTAATCTTGGTCCTTGCCGTCATGCGTTTCCCTTCTCCCCTGTAAGAATCCCTCGCCTTACTCCATTGTAAGGGAAGCTTGGTCGTAATGCAACCCTCTTGGCTGCCGCTGTGCCTTCCCATCTGGCCGCAAACAGGAAGGTTGACAACGGCGCCGGCAGTGCTATAATCGCCGCGTTGACAGCTCGCTGCTGATTATCCCCGCTTTATGATGCCCCCGCCAACAGGGAGGTTGCGCGATGCGTGTCGTTGCTGCTTTCTCACCGTTGATCCGGCGCGGTGCCGCATTCGACTGATCGGAGGCGAGGAGATGAGAACCGCAATTTGCCTGGCTGCAATCGTGCTCGGTGCCCTCCTTTTCGTCCCCCCATCGCAAATGAGTGCGCCACACGCTGGAGCTGCGACCTCGGCCGTTTTCTCCGACGACTTCAACGATGGCAACGCTGACGGGTGGACCCCGACACTTGGCACCTGGTGGGTTGAAGGCGGACGTTACAGAACGAACGCGCCGGTTCCCGTGAACCATGTCAGCGTGGTCTCTGGCATCCAATGCGACGATTGCACCATTGAGGTGACGGTCAACCACGAGAACTGGGAGGTTGGCTACAAGCACGGTATCGTGTTCAGATACGTTGATACACAGAACTACTATCGCTTCTGGATTTCGGATGAATACGACCAGGCAGGATTCGACAAGTGCTATTCCGGTAGCCCTTCCCAGTGTCATTACGTCAGCGTCCAGAATCCGTTTCCCAACTCCGGAAACCACGACTACCGTCTCAGAGTTGAATTGAGCGGAGCGGATTTCAAAGGCTATGTCGACGGCGTTCTCGTCGCCACCTTCCACGACACGGACTACACGGCGGGCTTGGTTGGCGTGTTTGCCCACCGTTCCGGCGCGGCCTTTGACGACTTCTCCTTAACCGTTCAACCTCCCACGCAGAACGTGGTCCTCTTCCTCCAGGGCCATGGAAGCGAGTCTCATTGCACCGGAGATGCCGACGACGGGCCAACAGAGGGTTACAGGCGAATATCTTGGTTAACGGCTTACCTCCGTAGCAAGACGGAACTCAGTCTGAGTAGCGATAGCTTCCTCTACTATGACTACACCTCGGGTTCGAACTCGCCGTTGACGTGTCCCGGCGAAGCCATTCCGGATTATCGCTGTCCGGATGCTTGCCTGAGCCTCAATGAGACATACTGGGACAGGAACGAGTTGCACTCCGTGGACGGACACGGCGAGGGTTACCGTCTCGCGAAGTATATCAATGATTATCTGACCGCTCATCCGGATGTCCGCCTAGCCTTGGTGGGACATTCTCAAGGGGGAGTGCTGGCAGTATATGCTACGACGTTCAATGTCTTGACGGACGACAATCTTCGGAAGATTCAGGCTATAGTGACCTTGGATAGCCCGCTTGGTGGAGTGTTGGCGGTCGGGGCCAGCGCCTTGGAGCAGTGGGAATCATCCGGCTCAGGTTGTCGAACCAGTGCCGCATATGACGCCGCCACCGACATGGTGACCGGTAAGGAGACGATCACGAGGATTGCTTCCCCCAGAACATCTCTGCGCCTGTTTACGGTTGACGGTCTGCCTGGCAACGTCGGACCCTTTGAACTAGTTGAAACGGCACACGCTACGCTCCCGTGGGCAACTGGTAGCCTTGTAGTTTCGGCGCCACAGCATGGAGACGTCTTTGACGGGCCAATGCTCTCGGAAGGGCGCCTTTCGGGAACAGAAGCGGCGAAGATCGAGAGCTTGGTCTACTGTGCCATGACGTCTTCTTCCGGAAGTTGCGGAGACCCTAAAGTCAAACACGTACCGAATCATGATGTTGCGGAGCAAGAGGCGCCAGTTGCGGAGGGTTCAGCCAAGTTGAAGGCCCACAGCGATTGGGATGGTTCGACAGTCAGTATGACGCTGGTATCGCCAAGCGGAAGACGGATTGACCAAACAACCGTCGCCGACGATGTGAGTCATTCGGTTGATACGACGAGTGAGACAATCGAGGTTACGACGCCGGAGCCGGGGACGTGGACGGTTGAACTCTACGGAACCGATGTTCCGCCCGAAGGCGAGGATGCTGTGTTGAATGTTGTCGTCTCGCCGGATTCAACCCATGATGCGGACGCCGATGGCGTGTTCGATGCCGTTGACAACTGTCCAGGCGTATCAAATGCCAGCCAGACCGACTCTGATTTGGACGGGCTTGGGGACGCTTGTGATCCCGACATCGATGGCGATGGCATTGCCAACGACTCCGACAACTGCCCAACGGTCGCGAATGCGGATCAGGTGGATTCCGATCACAATGGAATGGGCGATGCTTGCGATCCAGGGGGAGTGATCGACTCTGACGCGGATGAGGTTGTGGACAACCTCGACAATTGCCCCTTGGATTACAATCCGGATCAGGCGAATGTCGACGGAGATGCGTGGGGAGACGTGTGCGACTTGGCTACCGATGCTCCCGTCGGCGGCATAGCAGACCTTCCGGACACCACTGCATCGGCCCGGGCCACGGCTGAATCATCACGCGGCTCGTCAACGCCGTATGCCCCCATTGCTGGCGCGGCAGCAGGCGGTGCGCTGCTCCTGGTGGCGGGCGGCTGGTATTCCCGGAGGCGCTGGCCCAGCCGGCGATAACCCCCCTGCGACGGTGGCGGCGCTAGTTCGGCGTCGGCAATGCCTCGAGGTGTCTCATGCGGCAGGCCGCGCCGAGAACCGCATTCATGCTCTCCTCACTCAACCCCAGCAGCGTGACCGCAAGACGGCGGAGCGTCTCCCTGCGCGACGCCGCGAGCAACCGCATGTCCGTTTCCGGAAACTCGGTTAGCTCCCCGTCGAAGAAGTAGCTGGGCGAGACCTCGAAGAAGCGGGCCAGCGCCTGCAGGTGGCGCATGGTGGGGTTGTCCTTGACTCCGGTCCGCAGCCCCCAGACGTAGGCGGCGGAGATGGCCTCGCCGTTCCGGCGGGCGCCGTCGCCCCCGGAGATGGCCGCTGCCACCTCTCGATAGGTGTACTCGCGGCCGCGAGGGCTGAGGTAGGTGCGAAAGAGGCGGTCGATCCTTTCCGCCAGGGTGGTACTCACGATCCTTGCTCCCCCTTCTCTGCGCCCGGCGATGGCCTCCCGGAGTGCGGGACGCCTTGGGCGCGCCCTGTTCCGGCCCTCAAGCGTCGAGCCGGAAAGCTGACCAATGTCGTCCCCAGTGTACAAAGAAGTGGGTCTAGGGAAAACGTGACGCAAACTTCTGTTCACAGGGGTTGACAACCCCCTTGCCAATCCTCTATCATCCGTCTCACCCGCTTCCCCGCCGTACCCCGCCACAGGAACGGACGCTTCCTGCTACCTTTCTAGCAGGCAGGGAGAGCCATGGCGACCTCGACTGCTCGGCGTCGCTGGATGGGTTTGGCGGCCCCCGCACGGGTGGACGGGCGGATGCTGCTGGGCGTGGCGCTGGTCGCCGCCTCGGTGGTCGGCGGGCTCCTCTTCTGGGGATCGACCTCAAACACACTCCCCGTGCTCGTGGCGGATCGAGACATCCCCGCCGGACACGTCATCCAGCGTGACGACCTCTCGGTGGCGCGGCTGCGACTCGAAGGTACTCTCTCCTCCCTGGCAGTCCACGATAGCGATCTCGATGCAGTGGCCGGACGTACCGCGGGCACGGCCGTCCACGCGGGCGAGATGCTCGTCTGGCCCGACCTGGCGACCGGCCCGGTCATCGGCCCGAACGAGGTCGCCGTGACGGTGCCGGTGGCAGCCGACGCCGTCTATCCCGGGCTGCGCCCCGGCGACGCCGTGGCCGTGCTGGCGACCAGCAACAAGGGGAAGCCGGACAGCCGCACCGTCACGCTCCTGGAGCGCGCCCTGGTCTACGACGTATCCCTGGAAACGGCGCGGGTCTCCATCGGCGGCAACAGCTCAGACGACACGAGAGGCCTCACCAACGTCACCCTCGTCGTGCCACGTTCTCAGGCGGAGCAGGTCGCCCACGCCCTCGTCAACAGTGATCTGACATTGGCCCTTCTCGCGCAAGGAAGCGCTTCACCGACAGCGACTCCCTGAAGCGGAAAGGGAAAGGCGCCGTGACGGACGGCAGCAGCGAACGACCCCCGATACGCGTCCTCCTCGCGGTGGGCAATCCCGAGCGGGAGCGTCGGCTCCGCGACGCCCTCTCGCGCGACGGCCTGGTGGTGGCGGGACGCTGCCTCGACGGCCCATCGCTGGTGGAGCAGGCGGCGCGCCCGGACGTCGACATGGCGCTCGCCTCCAGCGACCTCCATCGCCTGTCGGCTGCGACGCTGACGGCGCTCCTGCAGGCGCGACTGCCGGTTGTGCTGCTGGCCGAATCGGTCGAGATCGAGAAGTATCGCGGCCTGGCCCACCTGCTGCCGGCCGCGTCCGCGGACGCTGAAGTGGCGACGGCGCTGCGCCAGGCGCTCGTGCGCGGCGTCAACTATGGGCCGAGCCCCGAGGCCGGCAGGTCGGAGGGCTCAGGGGATGGAGTTGCAGAGTCTGAAAACCCTGGCGGACGCGTCATCGCCGTTGTCAGCGGCAAGGGCGCGCCCGGGGTGACCACGCTCGCGATCGGGCTGGCGGCCGCCCTGGCAAATCGGGGCCGGCGCGTGGTGCTGGTCGACGCCGACCTGCGGGGCGGGAACGTCGTGGGGTACCTCGACCTGGACCCTCGACGCGGCATCCTGGGGCTGACCTTCGGCGGGAACGGCGCCTCAGAGCAGGCGAGGCTGGAGGAGGAGCTTCAGGAGGGGCCGGGGTTCATGGTGCTGGCGGGTATTGAGCGTCCGGAGAGTCGGTACCGCGTCTCTGCGGAGTTGCCGACGGCGGCCGTCACGACGTTGAGGGGACTGTTCGAAGACATCGTGGTGGACGTGGGCGAAGTCGTTGGCGGCGTCTCGTCATCGACAACTGATGCCGTTCTGCGGTCTGCGGATCGTGTGCTGCTGGTGACGGGCGCCGACCTGGTCGGCATCTGGAACGCCCGCTCCGCCGTGCGACACCTGCGCGAAGGCCTGGGCATCGCTGAAGAAGCCGTTGGCGTTGTCCTGAACCGACGGGAAGGGCGGGAGCACTACGCCGCCAGGGAGGTCGAGCGCGCGCTTGGTCTGCCGGTGTTCGGCGTGGTGCGCGAGGACCGTCGCGCCGCGAGACGGGCCATCGAGCAACAGGTGCCCATCACGGCCGTGAGAGGCCGGGCGCCGCGTGAGCTGCGAGCCCTCGCCTCGCGGCTGGCCATCGCAGCGCCTGCCGCCGCACCCAGCCGGAAGAGACGATGGCTTCGGCCGCTGAACCGGAGCCTGGCGGAGAGAACGTGATGGTGTCTTCTATCGCCACGCAGGACCGAGAGCGGGCGCTGCGCGAAGAGGTGCGCGAGGAGTTGCGGCGCGTCGTCGACGTGGACGCGCTGGCCGAGCCCGGCCCGGCTGAAGTCGAGCGGGTGCGGCGAGTCATCGCCGGCCGCGTCGACGCCTTCAACCGGCGGGCGGCATCGGCGGGTGAGCCTCCCCTGGCCGACCGGGAGGGCCTCGCCCAACGCATCCTCGACGACATCCTGGGTCTCGGCCCGCTGCAGCCCCTGCTCGACGACCCGTCGGTGGAGGAGATCATCGTCAACGGCCCCCACCGCGTCTTCGCCATCGAGGCGGGGCGCAAGCGGCTGACGGACGTCTTCTTCGAGGACGACGAGGAGCTGCTGCGCCTGGTGCGCCGGGCCATCGGGCGACTGGGCCGTCGGCTGGACGAGACCAGCCCGATGGTGGACGCTCGCCTTCCCGACGGCTCGCGCCTCAACGCCGTCATCCCGCCTCTGACATCCCGTTGGACCCACGTCACGATCCGCAAGTTCCTTCTGCGCGCCCGCACCCTGGACGACCTGGTGGCCCTGGGCACGCTTCCCGCTGAGGTGGCCGCCTTCCTGGAGGAGGCGGTCCAGGCCGGTCTGAACATGCTCATCTCCGGCGGCACGGGTAGCGGCAAGACGACGTGCCTGAACGCCCTCGGTTCCTCCATTGCCGGCGCCGAGGAGCGGGTGGTGACGATCGAAGAGACGGCGGAGCTACAGTTGGAGTCGATGCTGCCCGACTGCGTGGCCCTCCAGGCCCGCCCGCCCAACGTGGAGGGCGTGGGTGGCGTCTTCATCCGCAGCCTGGTGAAGAACGCCCTCCGGATGCGCCCCACGCGCATCATCGTCGGTGAGGTACGGGGCGCGGAGGCTCTGGACATGCTCTCGGCGATGAACTCGGGCCACGAGGGGTCGATGTGTACCATCCACGCCAACGGCCCCCGCCAGGCGCTGTCGAAGCTGCGGACCTACGCCATGATGGCCGAGGAGGCGCTGCCGGCGCGGGCGCTCACAGAGATGATCGCGGAGGCCATCGACCTGGTGGTGCACCTGCGGATGGAGCCGCAGAGCGGCCGCCGCCTGATCGGCAGCGTCTACGAGGTGACGGGCATGGAGGAGGACGCCGTCGCTGGGAGCGAGCTCTTCGCTCTGTCGGAGGGCGGCGCGCTCCAGTGGACGGGCATCCGGCCTCGCTGCGCCCATCGGTTGGACGCTGACGGCTTCCCGTGGGAGCGATTCGGCGGGGATGGCGCTTCGTCGGGCTGAAATTGGAGTAGCTCCAATTGGAGTTGGAGTAGAATTGCGCGTTTCTTGGACTAGGATTGGACTAACGCGCGCCATCATGAGCGGGTAAGGAGGAGTTCCGTGGCGCTCGTATTGTCGCTGACCCTGGGCCTGGGCGTGCTGCTGGTCTTCTTGTCGGCGACCTCAGGCCGCAAGGCCGAGAAGCATGAGCAACGAGAATCGTTGGCCAGCCGGCTGGAGGAGTTCCTGCGGCAGGCGGGCGTCGAAGGAGTGGCGACCAGGGACTTTTTGCTACTGAGTCTAGGCGCGGGTGCCGCCACAGCGGCCGTTGTTCAGGTGGCGCTCGGCTGGCCAATAGTGAGTGCGGCGGCGTTTCTCGTGGGCCTGGCCCTGCCGTCGTGGTACTTCCGGCAGCGACGGGAGACGCGACGGGCGGTGATCCAGGGTGCTCTGGCCGACGCCGTCGACGCCCTACGGGCGGCGGTGCGCGTCGGCATGAGCGTGGAGGAGGGGTTGGCGTCGCTCGCCCGGAGCGGGCCGGAGCCGCTGCGGCCAGCCCTGGGCGAGCTATCGCGGGACCTGCGTCTCAGCGGCTTCGAGGAGGCGGTGCGCCGCAGTCAGGAGCGGCTGGCCGACCCGGTGTTCGACACGGTGGCGGCGGCCCTGGTGATGTCGCACCGCGTCGGCGGCCGCAATCTGGGCACGGTGCTCGACGGCTTGGGGCGCTCCGTGCGGCAGGCGGTACAGGTGCAGCGCGAGGTGCGAGCCCAGCAGGCTAAGAACGTCCTCTCGGCGCGCATCGTGGCGGCGCTGCCCCTGGCGCTCATCTTCGTCATCAAGGGCATGAACCCCGGCTATCTCGACGTCTTCTCATCGGGCCTCGGGCAGGGTCTTCTCGCCCTATGCCTCCTGAGCGTCGCGGCGGGATACGCGGCGATGCTGTGGGCGACCCGTCTGCCGGGAAACGAGCGGGTGGTGCGATGGCAATAGGGCTGGCTCTCGGCGGCATGCTGGGCACGGGGCTGTGGCTGATGGCGACGGCCCTCCCCTGGGTGCGTCCGCGCCCGGACCTGGCGCTTCGCTTCCGCTGGCTCTCCGCCCAGGGACGCCTGGAGCTGGAAACGGCGAGAGCACGGGCGGGCGGAGCGCTGTTCAAGTCGTCGGCCCTCGAGCGATTGCTGCGGCCGCTGCTGGAGGACGGCGGCGCCTTCCTGACCCGCGTCCTGTCGCGCGCCGGCATCGGGATGGCCAACTTGGAGCGTCGGCTTGAGCTGGGCTGGCCGGGCATGAACACATCGCAGTACTTCGGGCAGAAGCTGGCCTGCGGCCTCGTGTTCGCCGCCCTGTTCCCCCTGATGAACGTGCTGAGCATCGGTCCTTTCGGCGCCTGGCCGGTCTGGACGTGGCTGGGCGGGTTCGCCCTGGGCTTCGCCCTGCCGGATTGGATGCTGGAAGGACGGCTGGAGCGCCGCCGGACTGCAGTGCTCATGGAGCTGCCCAGCGTGCTCGACCTCCTCGCCATCGCCGCCAGCGCCGGCATGTCGCCCGAGCAGGCGCTGTTGGAGGTGAGCCGCCAGGTGAGCGGTGTTCTGGGCGACGGGCTGCGCAGCGTGGTGCGGGAGACGGGCCTTGGCGCGTGCACCCACGCCGAAGGGCTGCGCGCCCTCGCAGAGCGGGAAGGGGTCTCCGACCTCGTCTCCGTCGCCGACGCCTGGCAGTCGGCGCTGGAGCAGGGGCTGCCCCTGGGCCACGCGATGCTGACTCTGGCGGAGACGGTGCGGGACAGGAAGCGGGCGCGGCTCGTGGAGGAGGGCGGGAAGAGCACGGTGCGCATGCTCTTCCCAGTGGCCGTGTTCATCTTCCCGGTGTTCCTGGTAGTGCTGCTGTACCCGGCCGGGGTCGAGCTGCTGGGCCTCGGCGGCTAGGGGAAAGACACAGTCGAAAAGAGAGGAAGGAGGTAAGCCTCATGAAAGCGCAGTGGATAGTGGGCCTCCTCCGACGGGGGTCCGAAGAAAGGGGCCAGACGATGGTGGAGTACGCCATCGTGGCCGCCCTCATCGCTGTCGTGGCGATGGCGGCGGTCGAGGCCCTGGGTGGCGGCATCAGCACGGTGTTCGGCAACATCGTCGATGCGATCACGGGCATCTAGGGGGCTTCGGCGGCGGGAGTCTCGCGCGCCGGGTCAGCGGGGCCAGAGCATGGTGGAGATGGCCATAGCCCTGCCGGTGCTGCTGACCATCCTCCTGGGCGTCGTCCAGTTCGCGCTTGTGTACCACGCCTGGGATGTGGCGACGACGGCCTCTCAAGAGGGAGCGCGGCTCGCGGCGGCCGAGGGGCGCACGCCGGCGGAAGGCGCGGCCCGCGCCCGCGACGTGCTGACGTCCGGCCTGGGACGCACCGGGTCGGGGTTCACGGTGACCGCCCAGGACACAGGTGAGTCGATGGTGGTCCGATCGGAGGGCGACTACCCGCTGATCATCCCCTGGGTGACCGGCAGGAGCATTCCCATCGAGGCCAAGGCTGAGGTGCGTAAGGAGGGCTTCCGCAGTGGGCCATGAGTCGAGGCTTGTAGGCTGGCGTAAACGTCTGAGCGGCGAGTCCGGCCAGGCGCTGGTCGAGGCGGCGCTGGTCATCCCCGTGCTGCTGCTTCTGGCGTTCGGCGTCGTCATGGCGGGGCGCGTGAGTCACGCCAAGATCGCGGTGCAGGCGGCGGCGCGGGAGGCGAGCCGAACGCTGGCAACAGCGTCTTCGGAGCAGACGGGGCTCGCCGAGGCGCTCCAGACCGCTCGCTCGGTGGCGGAGGGCTACGATCTCTCGCAAGAGCGGCTGACGGTGAACGTCAAGTCCAACGGCTTCCAGCGCGGGGGCACGGCCAGCGCCGTGATAACCTACCGGGTGCCCCTGGCGGACCTGCCCCTGCTTAATCGGCTGGAGGTGACAGTATCCAGCAGCCACTCGGAGCGCATCGACCTCTACCGCAGTCGGGAGGCGGTCCTGCAATGACAAAGCCCGTCCGGCGTCTTCACAGGGACGGAAGCGGCCAGATCATTGTCCTGGTGGCCATCCTGATGGTGGGTCTGGTGGCTGTGGTCGGCCTCGTGACCGACGGCGGCCTGGTCTTCAGCCAGCGGCGCGACCTTCAGAACGCGGCCGATGCCGCCGCCCTGGCCGGCGCGATGCAGATCGACGAGAATGCATATCGCGCCTCGGGCGCCGTCGTGCTGGACGAGCGGGCGGCTCGCGAGGCGGCGGTGGAGTACCTGGAAGCGGAAGGCGACATGGCCTATTCCGTCGTAGTGCGGCCATCGCGGGTGGAGGTATCAGTGTCCCGGCAGGCTTCCACGGGGTTCCTGCGAGTTGTGGGCATCGACGGCTTCGAGATCAGCGCGGGAGCGTCGGCAGCCCCGCGCCACGGCGTAGCCTCTGCACAGCCATAGGACGGACGTGATGGATATGACGTTGCTTCGACGATTCGGCATGGTGGTAGCCCTGACGCTCTTGCTGACCGCGTGCAACGGCGGTGATGGAGGCCAGAGCACACCTAGCGCGTCGTCCACGCCCGCGGCAACGCAGACAGCGGCGCCTACGGTGGTTCCAACCGCGACTCCGTCAGTCGAAGAGGAGGTCTCGCAGGCGTACCTGCACTACTGGGAGGTGTACAGCGAGGCGCTCTACAACCTGGACACAAGCCGCCTGAGCGAGGTCATGACGGGACCTCGATTGGAGCGAGCCCTGGAAGAGGTCCAAGGCCTACAAGACCAGGGCCGAGCCGTAAAGATTGTCGTCGACAATCGACCTGTCGTGGTGCAGGCGGGCAGTGACCAAGCCGTGGTTCTGGATAGCTACGAGAACCGAAGTTATTTCATTGACCCCGTCACCAAAGAGCCTCTCAGTCAGCCGCCGGAAACCGCCGAGACGATTCGCGACCGCGTGACCCTAACGAGAGTCGGGGGAACATGGAAGGTACTCGACACGGTGAGGGAGGTGAGTCAGCAATGAAAGCATGGACAAGCAGGAGTCGTGTTCTTCTTGCGGTCATCGCGGCTGGTGCCCTAGCGGTATCGCTGGTCTCCAGCGCCCGTGCAGATGATCCCTATACCCCGGACCCGAATGCTCCGACGAGCGACGCAACCGTGAGCGTTGAATCAAACGGCGAGGGCGTGACCATCTACATCGCGGTCAGTGAGACGTCACCTGGCAGTTCGAGCGACCCGTCGTCCGGCGATAGCACCGACGACTCCGGCGGCTGGTCGTGCACCGCCGCCGTCATGAACATCGGCAACGCCACGCGGGAGTGGTTCGAGCGGGAGGCTCCGCTTCACCCCGGCGAGGCCCCCTGGGTGGTCAACTGCGACAACGGATTCATGAGCATCGTCTGGCTCCCCATCAATGCACAGCCGTCGGACGTCGACATCGTCGTCGTGCCGGGCGACTCGGTGGACCCGGAGAGCGTCGCCGCCGAGCTGCGCGACCACGTGCCGGTGCCGGACATCACCGTCGGCGTCAACCCGGCGACCGGACTGGTGGCGATGCCGTCGTGGTTCTGGATCGAAGGCTACGACGGGTCGCGCATTCGGACGTCAGATACCCTGGGTGACGTCACCGTCGAGGTCGAGATCAGGCCCACCGGCTATCGCTGGAGCTTCGGCGACGGGGCGGCGCTGGAGACCGACTCCGTCGGCGAAGCCTACCCGCAGGTGAGCGACATTCGTCACACCTATCAGCAGTCGTCCCTGGCGGACGGCGGCGCGTTCCGGGTGACCGTCAGGATCACCTTCTCGGTGCGCTACCGCGTCGATGGCGGTCCCTGGGAAGCGCTCGACCCGATTACGCGCTCCTTTTCGGCCTCCTATCCCGTGCAGCAGCTCCAGTCGATTCTGACCGGGCAGTAGAACGTAGGCGAGACGACAAATGGCGGACACCGCGCGACTTCGACAACCTCAGCACCCGACGGACGCATCGCCCGCCGCAGGCGTTCTGTATCTCGCCTCGCTTGTCGTGGGCGCCGTAGCCGTGGGGCTCCTCCTATGGTGGCTGAACGGCCCGCCGGAAGTCCCGCGTTCCCTACCCGACTGGGACCGCATAGGAGCCGTTCTTTCCGGTTCATACCTTCCCTATGAGGACGTGATCTACGTCGCCACAAGCATCGGCTGGCTGGCCCTGGGCTACCTCGCTCTCACGGTCGGCCTGCGGCTGATGGCTCAATCCCTGGCCCGCCTAACCGACGGCGCGGCTTGGGCAAGGGCCGCCCTCGGCCTGAGCGACGTCGTCACTCTGCCCGTCGTCCGGCGCATCGTCGACGGCGCCGTGGCCGGAAGCCTCCTCCTGTCGGTCTGGCTTCGGACAAGCGCCGTGTCGGAGGCAGCCACCTCCCCGGTTGTTGCGGCGGTGAGCGTTGCGCCACAAGCCGCCCCAATGTTCGGTATGACGGCGACGCCGTACCTGCCTGCCGGAGCGGCCATCGAGGAGCCTGCGTCTCCCGACCGCCTCGTCTCGTACACGGTCGTCGCTGGCGATAACCTCTGGGACATCTCGCGTCGCTTCTACGGCGACGGCACCCTCTACACCCTCATCTTCCGGGCGAACGAGGGTCGCCTCATGACCACCGGCGAGCCGTTCATGGACCCGCGGCTGATCCGACCCGGCTGGGCGCTGGACGTGCCCGTGCCGGCACAGAACGTCCGGGTCGCAGACTCGCGAATCACGTATAGGGTGCAGACGGGCGACTCACTGTGGCGCATCTCGGAGAACTTCCTGGGGGACGGCTTCCGTTGGACGGAGATATGGAAGCTGAACCAGGGTCGGGACATGGGCGGAGAGCGCCGGTTCACTGACCCCGACCTTGTCCTGCCGGGGTGGGTCCTCGATCTTCCCATCCAGGCGACGACACCGACCTCGGTTCCGTCGGTCCAAGTGGCTGCGACAGCCACAGCGCCTGCACCTTCGCCAACGGCTGTACCATCCGTGACGCCGGAGACCAGGAGCGCACCCGCTCCGCAGCCGACAGCCGCGCCCGTCCAGCGGCCTGCAGGAAATGATGGTGGTGGCCTCCCATGGCCTGCTGCACCTCCCATCGTCGCTGCGGCGGCCGGCCTCGCGGCGGCGGGAGCTGTAGGTCTGGTCGTGCGGCGGCTCGTGCGACGAGACGGCGCATCCCCGCTAAGGGTGGGCGCAAGGCACGGGCGAGCGAGACGATCCACGGGAGACGTGGGCAGGGTCGTCGTGGCGGCGCGAGCCCTCATGCAGGGCTTAAGGGAGCTGGGCTTCGAGGATGTGCGCGTTGTGCTGGTGCGGGAGGGCGAGCGCTTCCTCGAGTTCGCCCTGGACTGCGCTCCCGGCGACACCGAGGCCGTCCTGCGTGCGCGCTACGACCTAGGCCGTCGGCTGGTCTGCGCCGTGGACGGCGAGGTGGTCGGCTCGACGCGAATCCGACTGAAGCTGTCGAGGTTCCAGCGGCTGGCCGGCCTGCTGATGGATGACGCCGCCGTGCCGCAGCCACTACTG
>Ga0315293_10000350_pt1 | contig 41976 bp, 36 predicted proteins | sample YL17G13_20_MG_FD_203071 | JGI IMG/M metagenome (GOLD analysis project Ga0315293, IMG submission 203071) | Sediment microbial communities from Yellowstone Lake, YNP, Wyoming, USA - YL17G13_20 | ecosystem: Environmental > Aquatic > Freshwater > Lake > Sediment | place: USA: Wyoming | collected... | reverse complement strand
TTTGGGATACCTTTAAGGTACGTGCAAATGTAGCATCTCCCGGCGCAGGTAATCAGATTGTTATTGTTATTGCAGCGGCTAATCTGACTGCCGATTATAAGTTTTTCCCACAAGCAAATGATGTTGTCTTATTCGCAAATCAGGTAACTGGTTTCATCGTAAGTGTGGATAAAACCACAACCCCGTCAGCCCCAGCTTTAACCATTGTCCCGAATAACATCGGTTCAAATATTGGGGCTTTATCTGCCGGTGATGAAATAGTAGTTTATTCAAATGCTTGGGGTGAAGGTGCCGGACAACCGCAGGGAAGGGTTTCAAAACCCACCATGAGAACTGGCCATTTAACTTCCGTAAGGACTTCGTTGGATGTATCGGGTACTGAAATGACAAATGCCACAAGGGTAAAAGTACTTGATGAAGCCGGAGTTAACTTTCTTGGTTGGTATGGGTTGGAAAATCAGGTTTATCTTGACTTCCGCCATAGTGGTTCTATCAGTCGTAAGTTATTGGTAGATGAACTTACCACTAATACCAGTAAGGTACTCGACGCAACTTCAACAACAGGAAGTTCAATCGCTTATGGTACTGAAGGTTTGCTCCCCGCCATGAATGCGAGGGCTATCCCCTATCCGAAAGCATCAGGAGCCTTAACTATTGATGATTTTCTGGCAATGGATTTAGCTATTACAAAGGAGTATAATACGGGTAATGTTATTGCACTTTGCGGAAATAAGAGGATGCAGAACGTTAACAAAATTCTACTCGCAGCTAATTACAGTACTGGAATTGACCTTACTGTTGGCACAGGTGTTGTTGGTGATGCCGTTACTGACTTTACCACTCCAAGAGGAAGGGCTATGGCTATTGGGTTCAACTCATTTGATACCGGTGTTCGCACATGGCATTTCAAAAATATGATGGAATTCAATGATCCTAAAGCATTAGGTGCTACCGGTTTCCCATATCCCGATATAATGGCTGTATTCCCAACAGGATCCACTACTGATGCAAAAGATCGTAGTAAAATGATCCCTTACAGTAGCGTAGTTTTCAAAAAACTTGGTGCTTATAGCCGTAGGATGGAAATTTGGCAAGATGGTGCCGCTGGTCCCGGGCCTAAAAATGGATCGATTGATGTTCACCATGACTATATGCGTACCAGTATTGGAGCAAGGCATGTTTGTGTTAACAAATACTTACTTGTCCAGGCTCCTTGAGTTCACTTTGAATTAACTATAAGTCCCCTCCGTAATAAGAGGGGACTTTTGTACTAACCTTAAATATTTAAACCATGATTTTTAAAGATCACGTACAATGGCCGAGTAATAAGCCTGTAAGCGAAGAAGAAAAAAAGAGGGGTATCCTTTCTGAATTGGAAGAATATGCTTTATTGGAAAAAGAACTTGAAGAAAAAATTGGGCACAGATGGCCGGCAACAATCAAATGGCATCCATCAAGGATAACCAAAATTGAGGATAAAGAGACTATAGGCGGGTTTCGTTTAGAGCGTCCCCCATTTTATCCTATGACACTTAGTTGGGTAGCAAAGGGTATAGGGAAAGATGATCGGAAACATACATGGACTTATTGTGATGATTACATTCCTAATTCGACAAACAAAGAATTAAACCAGTATCTCCCGACAACGCGAGATTTATCAGGGGATGATATGTTCACAAAAGACGGTATTGTTTTTAGCAAGGAACTTCTTATGTGGATGTTTTTAGCAGAACCTAATTTAGAAGGTGGGAAAAACAAGACAAATAGCAGGAATTTTATGGTGTTCGATCTCCCCCATTTGGATAAGCAGAAATCTGATGATTACAATCGTATATTATCAGAAGTGATGATGCAAATTTCAAATCCGAAATATGGTTTACCAATTGCTGCATTGAGAAAGATGTTAACGTCCTACTTTGTGGATAATGTTGATACCATGGAGGAATATGAAGTAAGGGATACCATGCATAGGAAAGCAACCGAAGGGGCTAATCAGGCTGATCAAATTGCCAATATGAAAATATTCCTTTCCAGAGTTGATAATCCAGAAGGGTTACGTGTAAGGTGGTTATGCAAAAAAGCTCTTGATGCCAAAATGATTGTATGGTCTGAAAAGAGACGTACTTATAACTTGGTTATGGATGGGCAAGAAGTAACTCCCCCATTATGTGTAGTTCGCCCGGATCAGGACAGATTACAGACATTGCATGAAGTAATGGGTGGTATTCAGGAGAATAAGGAATATCTGAAAATGATTGAACTTTTCATAGAGGGAAAAGCGAAAGATAAAGTAACCGAAGAACCAGTGGAGGAAGTTGCAGAAGTTGAGGAAAAGATTCCGACAGTAGAGTCGCCTTTCCCCCGGACTTATGGGTTCCAAAAAAAGATAAAATAATAATTTCACCTCCATTATAGACAAGTAAGGCAGGGCATTCCAAAATGTTCTGCTTTTTTTTGTGAGTTACTTAAAAAATAAATAGATTTACCAAACCAATTTAATCGCCATGAAATTAGATACAGTTTATTTATTCTTAAACTACATACGGCGAAAAGATCCAATTGGTGGTTCAATAGCAATATCTGAATTAAACACACTTCTCCCAATAGTAGCGTTCAAATTCTTTAAAAAGATATTTGGATTACCGGAACAATATCAGAAAGGTGCTCGTGATCCTATATTAGGATTTGGGTTAAATAATATTTCAGAAGAAAAGATTCGTCCTTTAAAAGTTCTACCAGTAACATTAAGTATTGATTCAGAGGGGTACGCTGATTATCCAGAAGGTTACTTTCATAAGTCAACCTGCCACTATGTTTACGAAATGCCTGATGATAGCGGCCCTCGCAATATTAATGTCCCATTTGTAAATGACGCAAAGTTTAATGAAAGGAGAACAACAGTTCTTGATATCCCATCTTTGAAAGATCCTGTAGCTAATTTGCATTCTATTTATATTCGATTTTTACCTACAGAATTAGAAACTGTATATCTTGAATATATAAAACTCCCCACAACTCCGGTAATGGGATATGTTGTTGATTCTACAACTGCGGAAAATATTTATGTCAACAAGGGCGCTTATTGTGAAATATTGACTCCTGGTAGTGCGGGAAATACTATAACTCTATTGGTAGGGGCAGTCACATTGGGTTCATATACAACAATTAGTGGAGATACAGCCAATGATGTAATGATAGGCTTAAATGCGTCTGTAAATGTAGGTAATCTATCCCATAATGTAAAATCGGTTTACGATGGGGAAAAGGTTGTTCTTATTGATTTAGGGGAAACTTATATTGTATTAACAGCGACTCCAACTGGTGGTATTACGCTTAATAAGACAAACTTCACCCAATGGAGTACTCAATTTGATTGGGAGAATGATGGCGATTCCATGAATGACATAGTAGAGATGCTACTTGAAATGATGGGAATTTCTAATAGAGATATACCGATTACACAGTGGGCTGCAAAAGAACAAGAAAAATAAACCATGAAAAAATACCAATATCGGGAGTTAATATTAAACAGACTTGGGGGTGGGTCTGTAACGGCAGACGTAATTGAAAAATACCGACCTGGGGTTATTGATTATTGGATTGGTATTGCATTTGATGATATGGTAGTTCGGGTTTTCCAGAATAGCACAAATCCAAGTTTGTCTGATTTAGATGCGTATACCAAACTATATAGGGTGGCCGGAACTATAATTAGTCTAATCCATGCGGCTGATTTTACAGGGAAAAAATATCTCCAAATTCCAACCATATCAAAAAGATTATTACAGATTCCTAATAATAAAGCTATTCGCCAGATTTGGACAGTAGAACCATATACGTCTCCGGCGACTGCTCCGCGGAAATGTTTATATAGGGAGATTGGTATGGATGCTGTTTATAATCAACTGGAAGTGGACACCTACTTACCGACAATTCCCAGATATGAGATTATGGGAGAAAATATTTATTTTGACAGTAAGATTGGCGCAGCTATGGGGGCATTAATTTATATGGTAGTCCCATATAGCGAATTTGAGGATACAGATGATTTGCCTTCCCCACTCGAAAATAATGATACAATACTGGAATTTGTGTTTCAGAAGATGATGAGCATGAAACCAGAGGATAAAATAATGGATGATAATTTGGTACAGACATGAGTATCCTTACACCAAAAACAGCAGGGTTTGTAAACCTATCATTTTGTGTTGCGCAAGTTCAGGCAGACATAAAAGATTTTTCAGATAGAAATGTTGAGCAGTTCACACAATGGGCAATCAATGCTTATACAGAACTTAACTTATTTCATTCTCCCAATATTGAAGTTGTTTACCTTACAATGGATGCGAATGGGATAGTCGATATTTCAACGTTAACGGATTATATTGATTATGTAAAAGTTGCCATTGCTGTAGGTGGTAAAAAATGGATACTGAATTGCAATGAGAAAATTCTTTTAAATAGAGAAGAATTGGATGCGAGTGAAGCTGCATTGATATTTAAAACCGGTGCCCCTGATATAGACGTAGGTAGTGGATATTACTTTGCAGATCATTATATCAATGGTAGTTATACGACAGGTGTGTTTGGTCTGGGTGGTGGTTTTAGTCGCAGTTATTTCAGAATTGATAAAGAGAAAAGGCAAATACAATTTGATACCTCTGTCCCCAGGACAGAAGTTATCCTTGAATACATTTCTACAGGTGTAAATGCAACGGGAGTTACTTTAATACCTCGCCAATATGTTGGTTATGTGAAAGCATATATTCGTTGGCAAATGGAAGAAAACAATCCTATGGCAACAAGGTTTGATCGGGAAAGAAAAGAAAGGCAGTTCTATGATCAGGAAGCGATGATTGATAACTTTGACCAAAGATTTAATCCGGAAGAATATCTTAAATCCATGTATTCAACTTACAAGCAAACTCCTAAACTGTAATGCCATATAAAGAAACGATAGTATTCTCCCCCCAAGGAAAAATGAACACGGATTCGGATGTAAAATTATTACCGAAGGGAGATATTATTGATGCTTTTTGTTGTAGGTGGGGAATGAAAAACGATGGAACCGTAGGTGCTGTTGAAAATTTAAAAGGTAACTGGTTACTTCCTATAAATCTGCCGGCAGGGAACAATAGTGTAATAGGGGGGTGTGTGGATTTCCCCAATAACCAAGTGATATATTTTCTTTTCAATGATCAAAGTAGGCATTGTATCATATCGATTAACATGATAACACGGGATCAACATCCTATATTATGGGAAGAACCGATCCTTAATTTTGATAATGGATATATAATGAATGCTCATGTTTTAGGTGGTATTCTTTACTGGTTAAATACTGACGGAGAATTAAAAAATTTGGTTATTGATTTTTGGACAAGGAATACGGCGATTAAATATAAATTTGGGATCGGCTACTGGATTTTATTTCAATACGTAGTCCAACCATAAGTAAATAAAAGCATCATGAAAAAGATACTATTGTTTTGTGTATTACTAGGCAGTTATCTTATGGTAAATGCGCAATATTTACCATTAAGTACGATACTGACATATTTTGAAACAGGGGATACCCCTACTGCGGCGCAGTTTGCGGCAGCTTGGGCGAATTCATACAATGCAGTTTCCGATGGAGTATTTGATTTAACCGGTTATCCAAGTATTTCCTTTGTCCCGTATTCAACAATGCAGGTGGGAAAGTTCTACACAGGATCAGCATGGCCGGCAGACACAAATACTGTTTTAGTTTATAATGGAACATTAAAAGTGCCTAATCTATGGGTAAATGGACAGAAATGGACTGGGACAGGGAGTTCTGAATGGACGTTAGCGTCGGGGGTACTATATCCCACATCTTTGACTACTAATGTTGCCATTAATTCCACTAGCACTTCAGGATATGATTTATTCATAAATGGGACTACATATTCAACTTCCAGCATAAGAACAAATACTTTGGATTTAGAAAACCTTTTGACCGATGAAGGGGCCATTTCTATAGATGGGTCAGGGAATATGCAGTTTAGTGATGAGTTTAATATTTCCCCAATAACATTATCGTCTCTTGGGGGGGCAGCAGCTTGGAGTAAAGTTTTTGGCCAGATTTTCCCCACAGTACTAACAGATACACTTTCAGTTGGGGCATATGAAGGAGATTCATTATTTAACGTGTATGGTACTTCTTATTTTGAAAATCAGGTATATTTTGATAGCACACTTTATGTTGATGGGATAGTCTCAACGGATCGATATATAGAGTCTCCGAGTTTTAATTTATTATACAATGGTTATTCCGGGAGAATTGATCTTTATAATGCTACAGGTAAAATGACATTGTACGATTCTGATTTCCCAGGTGGAGTAACATTAAGTTCTCTTAGTTCAGGGGAATGGACAAGGGTATCTAGTTTAATACATCCATTAAATGTTCCTGATAATGTAGTAATAGGGGCAACAACCGCAATTAGTTCTTATGATTTAACTGTTGCAGGTTCCACTAATCTTATTGGGAATGCGAATATTGGCAGCGGAATAACAATGGCATACGGATCTCGAATACAATTTTCAAATGGATATATTTCAAATAGTTCAGAAGGGCTCCTTTTAAATGACGCTTTTAATGGCACTCATTCATTAACAGAAATAATGGGTATTTATCAAGATAGTATTAGTGCTAGTAGGGTAAATACTGATACTATATATTTCAATGATTTAACGACAAGAGCAATATATTCCCCAAAGTCAGATAACATTTTTATGAAAATAAATTCAGAAGAATGGAGACTTGAAGCATTTGAGGCGGGGGCTACTGATTATGGCATATTACATAGTGATGGATTTGTAATTGGTGCTCTTATGCCAGATGCGATGCAATCCTACGGGGGATTTGCAATTAGAGGGCGTACATATATGTCGGCGGCTGATACCACTATAAAATATTTTACAGGGAAAACGTCAGAATGGAGAACACTAGCGACTGAAGGTTGGGTTTCTGATTTTATTTCAGGAGGATTAGGATTATCCCCCACTCTGGATACGATATATTTTAATGCGACAGATTATTTTACCGGAGGGACTAATCAAAATTTTAAATTTGCTTCAAGAGCTGCTTCTGGTGACACATTAACTTTTTCAGTTGGAGCTGTTACCTCAATTACAAGTTCTAGGGGCCCATCTATTGAATTACGGCCAACATATATGAATTTCAATATATCAGCTTCTAATTATATGTTTGATGGGACATATTGGAGAAGCGTAACAGATACGTTAGCAGATAGAGATTACGCAAGGACAATGGGTGGAGGTTCCGGGCCTGGGACTCCCGGAGGATCATCTGGCGATTTGCAATATAATAATACAGGAAGTTTTGGGGGATTTTGGGATTACGATGGCACCAATATTTCCCCAACTACAGCAACAGGATTGACCTGGTCGGCAAACAGTTTTATGAAGGGATATTCAGGAGACAGTATTGCCACAGGAAGAACTGTTAACGTTACCAATAACTATGCAGCAGAGACGGCAATAAAACAAAATTTTAAATCATTGCAAGGATATGCCGGGGGATATCTAAATTCACTTTCAAATGTTTATTTAAACTATAATGACGCAAATGCCAATAGCGGAAATTCTTATGGAGTATATTCCAACTTGTACATCGATGAGAACTTTGCCAGTACAGGGAATACTTCTTATTCAAATTCCGGAAGATTTATTGTTCAAAATAGAGGAACAACAACCATTGGTGGAGGCTCCCCCGGTACATTATATATGAATGGAGTATATGGGGAAGTGACCGGTACTATAGATGCGGATGGGACTCCCGGCACTTATATTTTAGCTGCTATATTCGGCAAAAATTCAAATGCTGGGACTGCTACTGGATATGCTGGTTATTTTGATGGTAACGTAAATATTACAGGTAACGCAGGGATTACCGGGACACTCACTACTTATAATATTTTCACATTAGGGGATGGAGGGGATGTGGGTTCTATTAATACTTCCGATTGGGATATAACCACAACAGGAATAATGACTGGAATAACAGGAATAACAAATGATGCAGCCATAACATCCACTGGCGGAATAGTAAGCCTTAACGCCTCATCAAATTTTGTTGTTAACGTAGCGACAGGAACATCTACGGGAGCAATATCACTCGGAGGAGGTTCAAATACGGTTGCCGTGAATTCAACATCGTGGGATATAACTACGGCTGGTGCATTTAGTGGTTTAACCACATTATCCATGAGTAACCAATTAACGAATACACTGGCAATTGGAACTTCCCCATTTTCAGTAACATCTACAACGGTAAATACTAATTTGAACGCTGATTTATTGGATGGGCAGACCGGAAGTTATTATCAGAGCGCAACAAATATTACAGCAGGGACATTGCCGGGGGACAGGGGTGTGACGGCAGGTTCGGCAAGTTCTTCATTTGTAGAGTATAATGGGACAACCCCAACGTCAGGGCAATGGGATGGCAGTGGGACACTCCCCTCTGGCTCTATAAGGATGAATTTCGGAGGATACTTGTATTCAACACGTTTTTATGGGGATATTTATTCTACCAGGTTATCAGCGTTAACTGATACTTTTGGTTTGGTAATGTATCCAGGCGGATTACATGATACAGCAACACTCAAATTCGCAAGTAAAGGATGGGAAGGAGAATTGGAAGATTTTGATACTTATTATGCAAAGGCATTTGAACTAAAATCTCTCCCATTGCCTTACCCAAATGGAGTTGAAAGGAGACAGCCAAATGCAGTGTATATGTCATATCAATTTGAATACGAACTTGAGAGACTAACTCGATATTTAAAAAACACCCGGGATCAGAATAAAATACTCACCGAAAGATTGGCTACTTTGGAAAAAAGATCGGGAATAAAAGTAAAGAAGAACAGGAAACACAGGTCGTAATGAGAAGATTACTTTCTATATTATTGATAGCAATGGTCTGTATTAACTTACAGGCTACTTTGCGTGAATGGAATAATACTGCCATGGAAGGATATTTATCTTATACAGGAAGCCCAGTTAAAGAAGGGCAGACATTTACTGTGGGGAATACTGGTACTAATCAGAGTTTTATCCTTGATTCAATAGCTTTCTATGTTCATAATGCTGTAAATGGTAATTTTACATTTGAGATATTTGCTTTAAGTGGTGGTTATCCTACTGGATCCGCATTAAGTTCAAAAACTGCAACTTCTCTTGTTGTTGGGTATAATTATATTGATATGCCATCAAAAGTATTAATTGCATCTACTTCTTATGCGATAGTATTGACTTCTTCTGTGCTTTTAACTCTAGATTATAATTCGGCATATACTGGGGGTGGTTATATTTATTATGATGGATCATGGTCTGATAGGGGAATAGGCTCTACTGATTTATTATTTGAAGTATATGGAAGATTAACCCCTACAATAACAACCCACCCATCAAGCATTGAAAGGTGTACTGGAGCAAGCGCTACATTCTCAGTAGTGGTAGATTCCGATTCCCCCACATACAAATGGAGGAAAGGAGGCATAGATATCGGAGGCGCAACCAGTTCTTCATATACAAAATATAGTGTAGTCTCTGGGGATGCCGGAAGTTATGATTGTGTAGTAACTGAAAGTTTACTTGGAACAACGGCCACTTCGAATGCAGCGACATTAACAGTAAATACTTATATAAATATAACAGTTCAACCTGAAGATGCAGATTTATGTGAAGGATCAGATGTTGTTTTTAACGTTACAGCGACAGGAACCCTAGCTTCCCCAAATTATCAATGGTATAAAGATGATGTCGCTATTTACCAAGCGAATTCCAGTAGTTATTCTATTGATAATATAACAACAGCAGACGAAGCAAATTATAATGTGCTTGTTATTGGTACGTGCGGAACAGTACTTTCCGATGATGGATTATTGAGAGTAGCTGATATGGATTATGAAACGTTATTAAGCGGACTAGTTTCATATTGGGGATTTAATGGAACAGGAACGTACACTACTGAATCAGATCAGTCAGGTAGTAATCATGGAACAGTAACAAATGTGACCAGACTTGGAACAAGTGATTTTCGTTCCCAATATGGGCATTTCGATAGTAATACTGATTATATCACATTAACATCTACAGACACAAGAACAGTAGGCACATATTCTTTTTGGGTATATCCAACTGACAGAACAGATGATAGAATAATAATGGGGAATGATCCCTATTACTCAAGGATATTTTTGGGGATAACAAGCGGTGCTTTAAAACTTGAAACAAATACAAACGGAGAGGAATTTGGATTCTACACTAGCGTTCCCCCCTTAAATCAATGGTCCTACGTGGCACTCGTAAGAAATGGGAATGATGTTAGTTATTACTATAATGGGACATTTATTAGCACAGTAACAATATCAGGAGCTAATGCATTATCTTTTACGCAAATAGGTCGCAATGGCAGGAGTTTCAGGGGTGATATTGACGAGGTTTCGATTTATGATAGGGTATTAACTTCAGCGGAGATTTCATTATTATATCACGGGACAAAGGGCATCACTTATGGTATGTTGAATGTTTGTGATTATGGATATGTTCCCCCAGCATATTCAACCCATAAAAAGATTCTTTTAAAAAGTAAATTGAGAAATATTTTATTGGCTGGTATAGAAAGAGAATATGGGAGAGTAACTAATACAGAAGTGGTTTCTAGTTATTATGGATATGACAGTACTTCAGTATTATCATGCACTCAAAAATTTGCTATTCCTGAAGATGTTGATAATTCAGATGTCGTTGGCACATGGTTAAAAACATGGACATGGATGAGTGGAAATACAATATCTTATTCTATTGAAACGAATCATAATGGAGCTTTTGCAATTAATTCCAGCAGCGGGGTTATTACTATTGCGGATGCCACAAAGATAGATGGGAAAATAGTTGCAACGGATACATTAATTAATCTAGTGATAAGAACTTCGGATCCTATTCTTGGGCAAGAATTAGACACTGCTAAAATATGGGTTAAAGAAAACGCACATTGTTTATTTTTTGATAATGGTGGTGCTGGTGCAGGCACTAGGAGTGATCCGCATGATGATCTTAATGATGCTGCAATGACTACAGGTTATGGTTATTTTATGAAACGTGGAGTTACCTTTACCAGTCAAACGAATGCTATTTCAACTCATATTGCAACTGCTGCACATCCCACAATCATAGGAGCGTATGGGTCAGGGGATAGACCAATATTTGATGGCGTTGGTGGAACTACACAAGGATTTTTCTTTGGCAGTATGGCAGATTGGACTAATGGCAGATGCGAATATATTTATATGTATGATTTAGAAATTAAAGAGTATCATTATATTGCAATGGAAGTTTATTCTAAATCGAAGAATATGGGTTTTTACAATTTGTATATGCATGAAAACGATCCTGCTGGAGTACAAAGCAACTTTGTTATTAGCACTAATGATTATGCTGATACGGCAAGTTATATGCCTTTTGAATTAATTAATTGTGTATTTGAATCGAGTGATCCTACTCATGTAGATAATCTTTCTCATATAAAAGTTGGAGCAAGTCCTGTATATATAACAAATTGTTATTTTGGGCGTACATTAGGGGGAGCTTTAAGACTTGCAGACGGAAGTTATGGAGCGAAGATTAAATATACTACTTTTAACACGTTAAACACTGATCTTAATGATACGCATAATAGCATTCAGTGTCGTATGCATAATACAACTGTTGAGGATTGTAGGTTTATTGGATCAACTCATGGTTTACGTACTGCAAGTCCGGGCGAGGGTACTTATTTTATGCCTGACAATCTTGTCGTGCGCAATTGTTATTTTTATGGGCAATTGTTGAGTGCGATTTTTATACAACCAAATACCAATTCAGATAATAATAATGTTGGGCATATTTACGAAAATAATCTTATTAAGAATGTTGAGGAAGGTATTCGATTTCGAGATATGAAAACCTTAATAATTAGACGAAATACGATAATTGGTGGTTCCTATGCAACTTATGGGATTATTGGTAATTCGTCTGAAAGTTCATCGGGAATTAGTATTTATTACAATGTAATTTACGGATTTCCAGATGATGAAATTAATATTCCATTAAGCACTTCTCTTACTGTTTATAATAATACTGTTGATGGATCAATAACTTTGACAGGGTCTACTTCACCAATTACAAGAAATAATTTTTATCGTAGTTCAAATATAAATACCAGTAATAATATTGATCTTGATGATATTGTTCCTACTAATTATTTTATTGATTATGCGGGACACAATTATAGGCTTAAATCAACAGCAACGGGAGCGATTGACGGGGGATATGATATAGGAATATATCCAGACTTAAATGGGAATACCAATTCGGTACCGATGGATATTGGATCATTTAAATACATAGTCCCATAATGGCTGACGAATACATAAATATTGACAAACAAACACTTGATTTAATCAAGTATCCCCCACTATACTCACCAATTGTAGTGTATGGAAGTGATTACAATTATTCATCCAATAATCTTCGCGGGAAGTTATGGCAATTCTGCTATCGATATAAGTATGTCGATACTAAAATGAAGTCAGTATTCTGTCCATATTCAGAAGTAGCAATACCCCAAGGAGAAGAATTACCCAACGGAGATTTTCTGCCTGATTTCCACCATAATAATTTTATTGCCGTAGGATTAAATTTTGGTCATCATACAGTAGAAGAAATAGAAGTAGCTTATCGTATTGGGAACTTGGGTAATCTTTATGTATATGATCGGATTAAGAGATATGTCCTCCCAGTAGAGGCGAAATTTACAGGCAGGATAGTAAAAGGCAATCAGAGTGCTATTGATATGGTAGGCAGGGATGGTGGGATAAATATTAAGGATATTAAAGAAGGAATGGTATTGAACGGCCCATCATTTGATATAGACAACTTTTTTATTGTAAAGGTAGACATCCCCAATGAGACAGTATATTTAAGCGGCGTAGCAAGTGTCAGACATGGACTTCCTTCCTGGTATATAACTACTGAAGTTGATATTGTAGCAGAATATTCAATATTCCGGAATGACAAAGTTGATTATGCTGTTCCCACACAAGAGGCAATAGAATCTTTTGACGGGGCTCCATTAACCTGTGGGTCATTTGAGGTCATCGAGAGCAATAGGATAGTTGTAGGGAATGTTAAAACCGGATTTGATAATACAGTGCCAGATGTGGAGGCAAGTGTCTTAAATGAAGAAAAAAGTGCTTATTTGAGCAAGTTCGCTTTCCCAAATGAATACCTTATTTTAGATTTTGCAGATGTGGAACCTATTGGGATCCACACGACCATGAATTTTGTGGTTATAAAATTTCCTAATTCTTATGTTGATAAAGATTATATATCATTAAGTTTTCATTTCATTGATACTACCAACTCACAACCAGTAAATTTAAATGTTTCATATTTTTATTCTGCCTCATTAGGGGATACGCCAGAGGTAATCGTAGAATATATAAAGAATGCCCTAGATGCATATAATCCAGAACCTTTAGTCAATTTTAGCATAAGGACATTGGATGAATTTAATAGTATTTGGCCAATACCTCAATTCTCAATACTTTTCAAGTATAAGAGAGGGGAGTACGTAATACGTTCCAATAAGGTATACATAGCTATTCAAAATAGTAGTCATTTAACTCCAAGCGGAACCTCATTAAATAATGCATATTGGGGCTATTTATGTGAATATTCAGAAATGGATAGGGCACTAATATTAACCACAACTAATATTCCTGCGGGAACTTTTAATCATTATCAATTATTATCTTATGGGGCAGAAATATATAAATCTCAAGAAGTTTATTCTATATTTAAATACGGATGTCCTATAAATGTAGGAATTGAATATTTTGACTATGCTGGGAGATTAAGCGCTGCAAATAAATCTGAACAGATGACCATTGATATTCCTTATATGAGTTCAATAGTATCAACTCCAGATGCATTTTCATATAACAACATTGTGAATAATGTTAAACTAGAAATAAAGCATAAACCTCCCATTGACGCTTATGGCTACCGGATACTTATTGATAGGAATGTCCCTTGGTTTTTTCAATTCTTTTTTTATGGACCTGCCAATGATGATACAGATATAACTGACGATAATATTCATTGGAGAATTAATGTAAACAGAACTATTCAGAATTTAAGGGATTATATTCCTAAAGCAACTCTTTCCCCATACTTATTTGAGAAGGGAGATAGAATAAGGATACTCGCTTTTCAGAATAGTTTAGATGTAAATTATACATTAAACCGATGGAGAAAATATAACCAAGTTTACGATGCCGAAATTATTGGATATGATTATCCGCTTGAATCTGAAACATACATGAAGGATAATGGAGACGGGACTCCGGGGACAGGAGATTATATTCTTGATAGCGATGGAAATAAAATAAGGGAAGTCTCTACGGGATATATTATTGTTGAGAGGTCTCCAATCCCAACTGCAGACATAGCGAGTGCCGTATATCTATTATACGAGATATACCGTCCGAGAAAAGTCTCCGATGAAAATACTGCATATTGGGAAATTGGTAAATCATTTGCAATTGGTAACCCTGGGGCAGAAGAAAGATATCATAAAGGAGATACAGATCAGGACCCCGCCGATCTTATTAATACACCGGCAGAAGTAACTCTTAATGGTGGAAATGTTTACCGTAAAATGCGATATTCAGGAGAAGCCGATGTTTATTTCCCAGTAGAATCATTATCGTTATCTGACTTTTATGAATCAGATTCGATAAGTATTGGAAGGTCAAATATCATATCGGAGGATATTGAACAAATCACAGAAGAAAATGCCTATATGTGGAGTTTGACATTCTTGGAGGATACGGCAATTAACCAATTGAATAAATTCCCCACTGGTAATAAGGGCAGATTACAGAGTAAACATGGAACGATTACCGCATTTCTTGAACAGGGATTTATCCTTACTGCTTTCCAAGATAGGAAGATAACCAGCATTTATATAGGCAGACAGTCATTAATTGACCCTTCGGATGGTTCTGAAAGAATTAATCTTTTGTCCAATGCTGTATTTGGGACAGTGCGTCCATCAGCATCAGAATATGGATGTAGTGATCCCAAGTCTATATCAGTTTCCCAAACTCATATTTATTTTTGGGATGGGTATAATTCAGAATGGTGTAGGCTCGCTTATAATGGAATATTCCCAATATCAGATTATGGGGAGAATAAATTTTTCAGCAATCTAAATGCTGCAATGAAATTGGATGGCACCAGGCGATCTATTTCTGCATTTGATTTTAAGCACGATGAACTGATTGTTTCCCATGAATATCAGACAGTAAATGATTATTACTTAACTATTATCGGCCAGTATGTAATTGGGGAAAACAAATTAACCGGGATAGGGCGTAGTGGAGGAAGTGTCATTGCTGATTTACAAGTGGGAATGATTTTAACCCAACTCGCATCATCTGAAGTTACCCCAGAAATAAATCTAACTATTCTTAAAATAGATAGTGCTAGTAGGACTATCTACCTGGAACAGATGATACCTTTCGGGGTGGGGATAACCGGGCCAGTAGAAATTACTGCACTTGTATTGAAAAGAGTTGAAATGGTAACACTTGCATTCAATGAACCGACAAATGGGTGGAAATCACGTTATCCGTTTGTGCCAGAGTTTATGATTAACTATGGTGATGAATTACTGTCATTCATAAATGGGAGATGCTATTTGCATAATTCTGATTATGTACCGTCTAATAATTTCTATGGGATACAATTTGAGCAATGGATAAAATTTGCCTTTGTATTTCCCATTACTATGATCTTTGAAGGCATTGAATTCATATCAAATAAGCGATGGGGAGCGATAGCAAAAGGGGATATTCAGGTAATTGCCATGGATGATAGGGGAATGGATATGGAGAGTAAATTACCATCAGTAAAATTCAGGAATGTAGAAGGTAAATTTGTGAGTGAACTACTTCGGGATATGAATACCCCAGGGATTGACAATGAAAATCATGCTCTTATGGAAGGAAGGTTTTTAAGAGGCCCAGTGTGCATTGTTAAATTTACTAACTTTGAGACTGTGAAAACGGTTCTTTACGAGGTTTCTATCTATTTTAATCAGTCATTATAAAACAAAAAGATATGCCAGCAGCAGCAGCAGCTTTAATTCCGGTGGCAATGCAGATTTTCCAAGCCATAAGGCAGGGATCGCAAGCCAATAAATTAGAAGGGCAATATGGGCAAAGACCTAATATGCCAATTCCCCAAGGAATGTATGATGCTTTGGATATTAAGAAGAATCTTGCATTACAAAATGGATTACCGCGTCAGGATTTAATCATGGATAAGCTGAATGAAAGTTCAGCAAATGCCATGTCCAATATAAAGGAATCCGCAACTTCCCCATGGCAAATAACATCCGGTGCCCAGAAATTAGGAGAAATAAGTGCTGAAAAAACAAAAGATTTAGGAATCGCTGGCGCCGAATATAGTGCCGGGGCAAAGAATGACTGGGCGTCAGCACTTGAAGGATTAGCAAAGATTCAACAGGATCAGTTTATGTATAATGATTATGCTCCCTATATGAATGCTATGAATACAATAAGGGGATTAAGAGAAAACGGGAATCAGAATCTTTATTCAGGAACAAGTAATATGGCCGGAATACTTGCAAATTCGACTAATGAAAATGGTGATTCAAATAGTATCTGGGACAGTATATTTGGAGGGAAAAACAAACAAACAACGAGTGCTCCCACAATAACAGTGTAAATAAAAATACAATGGCAGATCCTTTATCAATACCAACAACGATACTTCCAGGGAGTACATTTGATCCTGTCCAATGGTCGAAAGAACGCAGGCAGGAAATACTTACCGAACAGAAGGACAGGAGAACACGTTATAATGAGGCATGGGGGAGTGTTGGTATGCCTTCTGATTTAAACAAGAATGTTCAACAGCAGTTAATAGCAAAAACAAATGAATTGATGGATTTTGGTGCATCCCAATTAGCAGAAGGTATTGATATTACAGACATTTCCCACTCAAAATATGGAATGGAAGCCTATAAATTCAAAGATCAACTTAACCAATTAGCATTAGAAGTAACAAAAACAGTTGCTCTTGATAAATACTTGGGAGAAGTTCGCAATATGATGGCCAAGGATGATAAAAAAGTTATTAATAAACAGGCTACCATTGATAACATGAATAAATTAAGGGGATTCAGAAATATTCAGGAAATTGATGATTTTCTTGCTTCAAAAGGAGATAATATTATTGAAGTTAATCCACCCCAATTTGACGTAGATAAATACATATTTGATTATCTTAAAGATACTGGTGTAAAAGGGATGCCTTCAGAATATGAAACTAAAGAAGGAAATTTTTTGGTTAAACGTGAGTACAATGAAATTTCCCCAGAAGAACTCAAAAATTCTTTTACGGGAATGTTAAATGATGCTAAATTCAAAGAGAAGATAAAAACTATAAGGGAAAATGATGCCGTTGATTTTGGAGGCAGTGATTTGAAATATTTAATGGAGCGTAAAGGGAATAGATTGTTAAGGCAACAAACAGGTTTGAAAAGTGATTATATTGAACCAAAAATGTCGAAGGAAAGTGATAAAAAAAAATACCAAGTATCCAATGAACCAGTTAAATCAACTATCTTTTATGGTGCAAATGCTGACAAGACATATAGCGCAGTTGGCAAAAACCCAATAACATTTGATCAGAGTAAAATAGTAACAATTCCTGCCGGATTAGGTGTAATTGATATAAGGACAGGGAAAACAGTAGTGACTCCCGACAATGTTGAAATTACACCTATAAACACAGCAGAGTATTATGTGTCAACAGTACCCACTAAATCACCAAAGGGAACTGTATGGCCGGCGGGAACAATTTTACCTGAAGGAGATTATTCAAAATTCCCCAATGTAATAAAGAAAAGGTTTGTACAAGCGGCTTACTCGGAAGGCAGCGGGGAGAAAAAACAAAACAAGACAGTTTTCATCCCATACGAGAACATAAAGAACGAATTGGACGCTGTGTATAAGATGGCTGGAGATATTCCTAAAACATCGGGTGCTGAAGTAGAAAGACAGACATCAGGTGGTAAAATTGCAATATTTGATGCTGAAACAAAGAAATTTATAAGGTGGAAATAATATGCCAGACCCGAATACTATACCAACGTGGGAAGAAACCACAGATGTTTCCCAGGCTATTCCTAAATGGGAAGAAACAGTTGACGTAAAAAAAAAAGGCGAATCTATCGTTGGTTCAAAAGATGGTGGCCAACCTTTACGGACACAGGATCAGGATACTCCATTACCTTTGGGATATCAGAGAATACTTAAAACAGGCAAAATACCTGTTAACCCATTTGAGAAAGCAGCGTTAGGACAGGATTCTATAGATGAAGTTCAGACAACTCCAATTACAGTAACATCCCCAAAAGAAAAAAAGCCATTACGGGAACCAAGTGTTTATGATCAGGCATTGGAAGACACCGAAAAATGGTATGGACAATGGCCTTCCCCGAGAAAGAAAATCAGCAATTTTAATCAGGCAGCATCTCAAATAAAATCCAAATACCAACAGCATATCGACCAGGGTATGCCGGAAGATCAGGTTAATGCAAATTTGGATATTGAGATATCCCAATTAGCAAAACAACAGGGGTTATTATGGGAGAATGGAGAGGTATCTGTCCCCCAAGCGGAAGTTGATAAATACGAGGAGACATACAAACGTAAACTTGATGAGCGGTTATCAAAGATTGCAGAGGATAAGAAGAATCCATATATTAAAGATGTTCTTGGGAATTTAGGCTCTGGGTCCGCACAAGTACTTGCAACCCCCTATAACCTGTTGGCAATATCCGAGAAAGTAGGAAATGCTATTTTAAATCCTTTGGGCGTTGATCCATCAACATACTGGCAAGACTTCTCAAAATACCTTGCTGAAAATCAATCTGAAATGGCTGAAAATTCAAAAAGGTATGATGAAGATATAATTAGCCTGGCAAAGAAGGGGGAAGTAGGAAAAGCTATTGGTTCTGCAGTATTACAAACAGCGCAGGCCCTTCCCATGTTAAGCACTTTGATTATGGGTAATGCAGCCGGAGCGACAAATTCAGCATTGGCATTTATGGGCACAAGTTCTGCCGCCCAAGAGTATATGTCAAATAACGACAAGAAGGATATTGGGGAATTCTATAAGATAATAGATGCCATGGGCGTAGGTTTGGCGGAAGTGGCGGGGGAATCGCTTGGCACAGTGACTATCTTAAGAGGAATAAAGAAAGGTATTGAAGAACGTGGGGCTAACATTGTGCAACAGGAACTTACCGATATGTTGCGGACCAATATGCAACGTAATGTAGCAATGATAATGAGGGGTAATTCTGATATGGTCAGGGAAGGTGTTTCAGAGGGAATGACACAATTTGCACAGAATCTTATGGCAAAGGCAACTACTGATCCCAATAGGAATATATGGGAAGGAGTTACGGATGCAGCTATTGTTGGATCTTTAATAGGTAAAGGAATAAATCTTTCATTAAATGCGGCCAATAGTGTAAAGACTGCCGGGATAAAAAAGACAATCAGGGAAACCGTTAAACAGGTTCCGGAGAATTATTCATTGGATGCGAAAGAGAAACTTATTCCTTTAATTATTGAGAGAGATGCTATTAAGGCAAAAATAGAGGATGCTACCGATCCGATAAAGAAAATGATGTCTCCCCAGATAAAAGCAATTGACGATGAAATAACAAAAATTTCAGCGAAAGAGGAAGGCATTGAGCTCCCCGTTGAAGAAAAGCCAAAGGAAGGTGAAAAGAAAGAACCAGAGGTGGTAATTCCCAAAAGTGAGGTTACGGTATCAAGTGAAGGAATAGCTCCTTTAAATGAAGAAAAACCTATTGAAAAGCCTATTGTTGAATCAGAAATATCAACAGAATTTACATCGCAAGGAGGTAATAAAATTATTAATGAAAAAGGAGAACCATTAACTGTATATCATGGTACAGATAGTAAATTCTCTGAATTTAAGAATAAGGGAGATGTTACTGTTAGTACGCAGGGATTAGATGCCACAAAAGAAAGTGATTGGTATAGTGCTGGATCATTATTGGGCTTTTGGTTTAATAGTGAATCAAATCCAGGAAATAAGGGAAGTAAAAATATAATTAAGGCAAATATATCTTTAAAGAAACCTTTCTACGTTGATTCATTAGAGGAATTAGTTCAAACAATGAAAGATGATATAGTTGATATTAAAAACATACAGAAAGATAAATATGAAATTTTTGAAAACATTGAATTGAATAGTGAATTGATGGATGGATTAGTAAATAAATGGAAAGAAGAAGGCTATGATGGCATTATTATAAAAAATGATGAGGAATTTGGAGGCAGATCATATATTGTATTTGATGCTAAACAAATAAAACAAGAGAAGGAGGAACCAATCAATGCCAAAGGGATATCTAAAAATGAAAGCACAGTTTATCCGGGAGGGGATGAACAAGCAGAAAGCAGAAACAAAAGCGGCGAAAATTTGGAACAGCCAAAGGAAGCCGGGGCAAAGGCCAGTAACGAGAAAGAAAGATTAGCCAGGGTAGAAAATGTAAAGGCTAAAAAACTTACTCATATTGAAGGGTTGCAGATGGGGCAAAATCAAGCTGCAGGAACTTATTTTTCCACAGAAAATGAAAACAGATATGCCACAAAAGAAAAACCCGCTAAAGAAGTTGCGGTTACCGTGGAAAACCCTATCGAATTTGACCAACAGAAAGGGGAATTTCAAGATATACGGACGAATCTTCTTAATGAGAATAAAACCAAGTTTGTTGAGGGTGATTTCTTGGAATATAAAACCCCCACAAAGGATAAATTTACCGTAGACGATTTAAATGAACCCGGGGTAGAGAAACTTGCTGGAATAGTTACGGATCATTTTAAAGCGCAAGGATATGATTCAATCCATTTTATAGGAAAGGGAGAAGGTGAATTAGTCGTATTTGACAGTAAAGTATGGAAATACAAGGCTGAAATAGATAAGAAATCTTTACATGATCGTATCGTGTCGAGATTGAAAGATTATAATTCTATCCCACGATCATATACAAAAAAGAGATCAATTATTTTCAATGAAGTAAATAATCTTGTTTCTAAATTAGGATATAGCATAAGTCAAAAAGAGGGTGTGCTTTCAGTAAATAAAGACGGTAAACCCATAAAAAAAATATCAGTGCCAAGGACGAAAGAAGGATTACAATCTCATAAATCTTTAGAGGAGTATGAAGATAAAGATTTTATTGACTTCGTAAATAAGATTAGTGATTCCCCAGAGAACATATTTGGATTCTATGATACAGGCATTGCTAAAAATAAAATACAACAGGCTATTCAAGATATTAATGATGGTAAAAAGAATGCTAATACCAATGATTTATTGGATTATTTGGAAGATGTTTTTGATAAAGGAGAAGTTACATTTTACGATGCTGTATCAAAACAACTAATTAAAATACCGATTGATGATGTGTTAAGAAGCATTGATGAGGCAAATAATATTACCGATCAGGAATTGAATAATCCATATACCACACAGGAAATAAATGATATGGTTGATGATTATTACAACGGTATGGTAGATGAAGTTGAGTTTGGCGATATCCATACAAAACTATTTACAGATAATGTTTTCCCAGAAGAAGATTTTGAATCACTAAAAAACAACTACAATGACCAACAACAATCCAGAAAAGAAGAAGGCAATGATTCGCCTGAAGAAGTTAGTCCTAATATCAAGGTTGAAGGACCAGTACCGCCTAAAGAATCAAAAGCAGCAGCAGAAACAAGAATAAAACTTGATGCTGAAATTATTGATAATGAGAAGTTATCGAAAGCTGCCAAGATTAGGAAAAATGAAAAGATAGCTGAATTTCATAAACGCAATGCTTTATTTGGTGACACCAAGAAGGAAACGGAAGGATCAACTTTGTTTAATGCTAAAACAGAATTTTCCCAGAAAACCATAGACAACCTTATTGCTACAGAAGTCGGAGAAATAAGACTATTGGAAGAAAAAATAGTTACTTTAAAAAAGAACAAAGAGGCAAAGATTAAAGAGGCCGTATCCCAAAAGGAAATGTTTGGAGAACCTAAAAAAGAAGTCAAGGAATATAAATACAGATTACTATTAAGACCATTTGATATTGGGACTTACCCAAAGGAAGGATTTATTCGACATGAATCTGATGATAGTAATTATGGAACAGTTGTAATGGACCGTCCCTTATCCGTAAGAGACTATGAGCGATTTGATTTGTTACCAGTTACGGAAATTGAGAGCGTACAAGGAAAGGAGTTTGTAGATTCTGACGGATATTATTCAAAAATATCACTTAAATGGTGGAATAATCAAAGGGGGGCAGAAGTATCTATGTATGATACAGACGGGAATCTTGTTAGTGATCCATTTGGGATGTCGGCAAAGGAAATTCTTAAAAATATAAATGAGGCATATTGGACTGAGAAACCAAAAGGCCCACCCAAAATGGAAGAAAATGCCTTTGCCCAACAGAGTAAAGGCAAAAAGAAAACTCCCACAAGTAAGGAAAAAGGAATACAGAAACCAGTTAATCCCACTGGAAAGGAAACTAAAAAAGAACCTACAAAGCGCTGGATAGATGAAGAACAAGTAACCAATGAAGGACTAAAGGGTATTGAAGTTCCTGAACTTGTTAAAATGATTGTTAAGTTATCAGGGAAATATCCGGCATTAAAGAATTTCCAAAAGAAATTAGGAGTATTCTATCACTCCGAGACAGGTGATTCATCTATTGCTTTGCATCGTAAGTTATTTACCAAGGATGGGATAAATATGCTTGGGAGAGTGATAGCACATGAATTTGGCCATTTCATTGATTTTCTGCCAGAAGGAACTTTAAAAAGGGGGAATATACTTGGACGTATCGCTTCATTAAAAGAATATTTCTCAAAAACACTTGGAGAGAAACCGGGGAAAGAGGATACTGTTTTAACTCCTAAAGATAGGGCATTACTTCGCAAAGAAGCAGAACGTAGTTTGAAGGAAGAATATGATAAGGGTATTAGGGAAATTATCGAAGAAGTAATAAAAGAAGAACCCATATTTGAAGAATCAGGATTAACCACGGAAGATATTCTTGGAATTTGGAATGATAATCATGCTAGGGAAAATAACCCTGAACTATATGAATATATTGCCAAACTTTCTTCATACCAAAAGAAAAGGATCGTAATAGATGCATTGAAAGGATTAATTGATACAGAAGTACTAAAAAGATTCAGTAAGGGTAAACAAATCGGAGTGAAGTTGACGAAGGAACTTATTAAGAAAACAGTCACTCCAAAACCTATAGACAGTATTTCTATACGCGATAAATATCGTGAATTATTAAGGGAGGAGATAAATAAACGGAGGTTATTTGAAGCAGAAGTTATCCGTGAGGAATTGGAAGCATTAACTAAATGGTGGAACCCGTATGATGAAGGAGCAGACGCCACGTACACTGAATATCGTAAGAGTGGGAAGGAACTGTATGCAGAAGCATTAAGTGTATTATTGAATAATCCACAAACCATAGCAGAACGCGCACTATTTTTTAATCGAGCATTCTTTAATTATTTTCCCAATAAACCAAATGTAAAACAAGTTTATGATGAGATTCAAGACCTGATAAGCAAACCAAAAGAAGTATTGCAACAGGATCGTTTGAATAGGGTTTATGATGGATTTAAACGGGCAGAATCTAAAAGACAAGAGATTGCAAAGCAAGAAAAGATGCCCAAGTTATCAGGATGGAATAAATTATTGAAAGATTATGTCTCATTAATAATTCCCATCATAAGAAAGATACCAGAACCACGTAAATTAACCATGGAGTTAAATGATCGACAAGTTCTACGTGATTATCTTGAAAAACTTGCATTTGCCAATGAGAAGGTGGCTGTAATGTTGGTTGATATGGAGAAGAATATTAATAAAGAACTTGAAAGATCGGGGTTGTCTGTTGAGGATTTTTCAGCATTATTGGAAGTAGAAAGAAATATTTCCCAAAGAACCGATATAGCCAATCCGTATGCTTTTCAACAAATAGCTTCCTCTGAACTAAAAGCTTTCATTGAAAGTAAGTTTACCGGAGAGCAAAAAGAAACAATGGATAGAGTTAAGCAAACCTTCCATAATAAAGTATTTGACATAATGGAGAATGCTTATAGGGCAGGGATGTTCACCCCAGAACAATATGAGTATATTTCAAAATTCAAAGATAGCTATGCTACATTTCAGGTAGTTGATTACATTGATAAGAATAGTGTCGCAGCAGGATTTAAAAAGGCGACAGGAACATTGAAAGAAGTTGAGAGTCCTTATATTTCCACACTATTTAAGGTAGCCTCGGTAATAAAAGGGATAGAGAGACAGAATGCTGTAAGCGCATTTATAGATGCCTATACCAAATATTTGCCAGGAGAGATTGCTGCATCGGAACATCGGAGAATAAATGGAATATCTACTGGATTCAAAGATGGGAAAAACAAAGGTAGAATTGAATATTATAAAGATGGTAAGTGGTCCGGTTTAGATGTTGATCCCTATATAGCAGAATTCTTTGAAATGAATAAACCTTCTGATTTAGGTCAATTAATTACCATATTTCACTATTTTAATAAGGGATTTAAACCTTTGGTAACCACATGGAATGTCGGGTGGGCTTTTTTCTCAAACATCTTTAGAGATCACCCCAGAACGTTTTACAATACATTCGCAATATTGGCTTCAACGGAAGGAATGTCAAAAGTTGATGCATTGAAATTACCCGCAACTTATTTTAAGTCTCTTATCAGTATAATGCCTGATGCAAAGAAATTTGTTCAAGGGGAATTAACTCCTTTAATAGAAGATATGATTAATGAGGGGGTATTACGACATGGATTTTTTGGATCATACGATCCCCACGCAGAAGAATCTATCGGGCCAGTATTCCAAGCTGCTGGAATGATTAGAAAAGATCAATCAGTAAGAGATAAGATAGCTGAAAGATCCAAAATTCTAAAGGTTGGATTAAAGATATTGGGGGGTATTGAATTTGCGGGGCAGATACTAGAAGTAAGTTCTAAAATGACAGCCTTTAATTTATTACAACAGAATTTAGGAAACGCAAAAGCGGCTGGATTTTATACTCGAAATTATGCAGGGACTCCAAACTATTTGGATAAAGGAACTCATACAAGAACCACAAACGAAGTATTTACATTTTCAAATGTTATTCTTCAATCCATAAGGACAGATTCAGAGATTGCCTTTAAGCCGCAAACAAGGGGAGCATACTGGTCCGCACAAGTAATATCAGTTGTTACCCCTGCAGCATTAATGGCATTGGCGGCAGCAGGATTATTTGGGGATGAACTCGAAGATTTGTATGGCCAACTTACTGAATATGAGAAAACAAATTTCCTTTGTGTTATATGGGGGAAAACTTCCGAAGGGAAGCCAGTTTATACTAAAATACCAATCCCAGAATTTTCAAGAGTAACTCATGGTATTACTTATAAAACAATGAAGGCATTACTTGACGGAGAAGGAATATCTAAACCGGAACAATTACTTGCATTGGGATCCTCTTTAACTCCAAGCCCTTCTCCATTGATAAAAACAGGGATGGGATGGACTCAATATATTGCGAATAAGAATCCTTATGATTTTTTTTATGGTAGTAATGTGCTTACTGATAGGGCACAAGAAGCCAGAGGATGGCCTGCATTAAAGAAAATGATTACCTGGTCAGTTAAAAACATGGGAGGTGGATTTATAACAAAATTCTACGATTATGATCCCATTAAAAATACTACCACAGAATATATTTTAAAGAATATCCCACTCGTAGGCAGAGTTGTTAAAATAGGTGGTTATGGACAATCAGAAACACTTTCAGGTATAGGTAGCGAAGTAAGGTCAGAGAAGGCAAAAGAATCTCTTAAATTGGATAAAACAATCAATGAATATGTAATAAAGGCATTAAGCCAAGGAAAAGATATGACCACTTCAGGTGAGATAATGGATGAAATGAAGAAGGAAATATACGGAACTGACAAAATTTCCCCAGAACAAAATAGAGAATTTTACTATACCAAAAAGAAGTTCAAAACCAAATTGGTAAAGGGGATAAAGAGTCCATTCTCAACCACCGTTTCTTCGATTGTAGATAGCCAATCTAATGATGAGAAAGTAGCCAAATTACAGGAATATACTTTGATCTATGGAGAGGATAAATTCATTGAATTGATTAATTATCTTTCAAGTCAGGAATTAATATCGGATGCTTTACGCTCAAAGGTCAAGGATATGGTTGAAAATATTGACCTGGATGAACAGAAAAGAAATGATATTATACAGGCATTGGACCAGTATAATGAAATCCAATCTGGAAGTCGCATAATACCCCAATAGTAAAGTAGCAACAAAATTTGTCTATATAGAACGGAATCCTTAATATTACAAAGCAAAAATTAAAGCCATGAAAAAATACATTATTCCTTTAGTACTTGTAGTTTACGCAGCAGCGCTAATCTATATGTTTATTCAATATAAGCCAGGCGTTAAAATTGTGTATCAGCAGACCTTCCCCACGGTAATAAATCAACCTGTTAAAGAACGATTAATACAGGGCACCTGGTCCGATTACTCCAATATTTTTGTTGTGGGGAGCAAATTACATCCAGGTTCTACTGCTATAGTTGCTGAAAATGGCGTGGTCGCAACTTCTCTTATTAATACAACTATTAAAATTACTGGTAGTGGTGGTGCGGTAGATATATCTAAAAATCCGCAAATAGTTGCAGGAACATCCGGGCAGATAATTATATTACAAGGTAATAGTAACACAAATACGGTATTATTTGAGGATGGAACAGGGTTACAGCTTAATGGGAATGCTGCTTGCACTTTGGGAGTAGGTGATAAGTTATGTTTACAATATGACGCTACAGATGTAGTTTGGTATGAATTATATAGATCAGATAATTAAACAATGAAAACCTTGAATGGATAGAGAAAGAAAAAGTAAGTGAAAACCCAGATACGGCTGATAAATTATGGAAAGTTAATAAATAATCAAAATTATGATCTATGTAATACTCCTTGGCCTTTCGTTTTACTTTCTGATAGTAGGAATTATATCAGGGATAACCTGGATATGGATTTTGTCAGGAAGTGTTTTACTGTGTACGATTGCGGTTTTAATTTTAAAGAAATATTTTACAAGGATATGAAACTAACAACAGATCAACGGGACCTTATAGTCTTTATCGGGATAGTATTGTTTATGTTTTTATTAACTCTGATGCAAGCAATATGAAAAAGTTACTATCATTTGGGATAAATGATTATCCCGGAAGTCAAAATGATCTTCAAGGGTGTGTGAATGACACTAAAAATATAGTTAGTCATTTAGGGATTTTTAAATCCTCCGTCAAAAATGCTATTGCTATTGCAAAGACATTTAAAAGTTTTGGATTTGAAACGCAAGTATTTTTAAATTCTCAAGTAACGAAGGAAAAGTTACGGAGTGAAGTAACAAACCTTGTCTTAGCTGCAAATTCAGGCGATATAATTGTTATCCATTATTCAGGCCATGGAACAAGATTAATTGATAAAAATGGAGATGAATCTGACGGTTATGATGAAGCATTATACTTGTATGATGGTGCATTCTCCGATGATGAATTCAGCAAGATAATGCTTAAACTTCCAACGGGGGTAGAATGTGTATTTATGATGGATAGTTGTTTTTCAGGGACTATTACTCGTAAAATTAATCAAAAGGCACGTTTTAAGCCATTATTAGTTGAAGTTGATCATAATGGTGACCCCATCCAAAGAAAGAATAGGATATTGCATGTGAAGGCTTCAGAGATGAATCATTTAGTATTTTCTGGATGTTCTTCTACACAAACATCAGCCGATGCTCAAATCCAAGGTTTTTATAATGGAGCATTTACTTTCTATGCTATGGACGCTTTGACGCCGGGGATTTCCTATAAAGAATGGCATAAAAGATTTCTCAAAAAGATAAAGTCTACTGGCTACGATCAGACTCCCCAAATCGAAGGACCGGAATGGTTAATGGAAAAAGGAGTATTTGGGAGTAAGTTGAAGAGTCATAACTGTTGGTTAAAATTTTGGCAATAATGAGACAAACTCCCCATTCCATAATCGACTGTGCCCAAAAAGAGGTACTCGTTGAGATAAAAACTTCTCTTGAATTTATCAAAGACAATTCCGCCATCAAAGAATTGATAGAAGCTAAACTCACTGGGATACACGCTGAAATAATGGCTAATCATGAAATTGAAGAATCATTATTAAGAGAGGTTATGAAAAGACAAGATAAAACCAATGGGACGATTATCCGTCATGAGGAACTCCTTCTTACATTAGATATACTGACAAAAGATATTATAAGGGATTACTCTATTATCCGGTATATGAAGAATAATCCTATCAAATCAGTACTTATCGCATTTGCTTTTGTTGTGATTGGGGCTTATATAGCGGATAAAATAGATATCAGGACCTTAATTGATTTGCTGAAGTGATGGCTACAATCCATAAATTAGGGGTATTTAGGAAAAGGATATTACAGGATTATTCTATTATTCGGTATATGCATGTTGATCCCATCACGGCAATTTTTATTATATTAGCATTGATTATAGGAGGGGCATATTTTATATCTAAAAATTAACCAAAAATGATTAAATTAATTCTATTAGTAAGCGGGTTAACCCTTATAGCATTCGGGTTTGTGCATATCCTTTTATTAGATAAACTATTTTTAGGAAAATCTAATTACCTGCGGATGAAATGGTGGGTTGGTAAGATCACTCTTGGATTAACTATCATTTTCTTTGCCAGTGGGGTAATAATGTTGATTAACGTCTTATTCAATGAATAAAGAAGTTGATATTACCTTACATCGAAATCCAGATAATGGAGTAAGCACTATTGGGAGACTCATTATTGGTAGTTTCGAATGTTGGACATTGGAAGATCCCCATCATAGTATTAAGATTTATGGGAAAACAAGAATACCTGCAGCCCGTTATGAAATAATTTTAAGGACATTTGGAGATAAACATGACAAATATAAGGAAAGATTCCCATTCCATAAAGGCATGTTATGGTTACAAGATGTCCCCGATTACGAAGATATTTTAATTCATACCGGCAACCATGCAGGGGATACTAAAGGTTGTATTCTGACAGGGAGTCACAAGGTGAATGACGATTGGGTAGATGATTCTACGAATGCTTATCTGGCATTGTATGGGTATTGTCTGTGTTTATTTGATTTAGGGTGCCAGGTATTCATAAACATCATGGATGAGAAAATAAATTAACTTTTTTGACTAAAGAGTTGCACTTGTATTTTTAATCTTGTACATTTGTCAATTATTTCTGTTTAATATTTATAAACCAATAACTTGTAAAATGAAAAAAATCTTATTTCTATTTTCGCTTCTGCTATTAGGAGGAGCAATCTTTGCACAAACTGGGGATACAGGCTTTCATGATGCACTATTAGCCTTGGGTGTGACACCGACAGTAGTAACTCTTGTTTTGGGGATCGGGGCAATCCTATTGGGTCAGTTTGCCCTCCCACAGAAATGGACTTCAATACTTTTATTATTGGAAGTCGGGATCCATTGGATTAATGAAAACACAAACCGGTTAAGCGAGAAACAAAAGCAAGTAAAGGCAGCCTTTGATAATGAATTAAAATCGATGAAGAAAAAAGGTATTGTGATTCCCACAATATTGTTATTACTAATATTCAGTATCGGAGCAAATGCCCAATCAAAATTCACCGGTTTCTTTGGCCCTATTAACAAGGCCGTAAAGGACAGGCAAGTCAGCCTTAAAGCAGAAGGCGCTTCCACAGTCACATCAGTCTTTCTGTTTCGTCCGTCAGCTTCCTTAACGGCGGTATTGATTGAATTTAATTCCCCCACGCCATTAAGCCATTCTTTATCAGCAATCGGCTTCGGCGTATCGTATGGGAAATACACTCTTGATGCCAGCGGTAATTCCTATTGTAATTATGCAGTGAACGGATCGTTATGGACCAGTATGCTTATTGGGGAAAACGTAGGTTCAAAAATGGGATTGTCCGTAACCGGAGAAATATTGAATCGCCTTATTGGGCTTGGACCGATATTATACCTGGATGCCGGGAAGCCAAAATTAGGATTAGCGGTGAATCTGTCATATCGATTTTAATTATCCGGCGGCCTCTCGCCAATTTCGTCCAACCCCGGCCATGTGTCGGGGTTATTTTTCCTAACTAAAATCTTAAATAACATGAAACCATCCTTTGAAATATCCAAAAACAAGATAATAACCTATTTATTAGCCTTCATTTGGGCTGTAATATTCATAGTGGCACTTGTGGCCATCCCAAGAGTAATAAAGTGGGAAAACGCTCAAAAAGCCTCAAAAACGGAAAATGCAGATACTATTGCAACTGTAGGTTATATCAAATCAGGCTCAAATCTTATACTCTACGATGGTATAACCCGGATTCAGGCAGAGAACGACATGTTAGCCAGGGAGAATTCCCGATTAAAAAAGAAAGTTAATTATTATTTTGAGTACTACAGGAAGAACCAACCTGTTGGGATAACGGTGGCACCAGATACCATCCCATATCCTTATTGGGATAAACCGTATAAATTAGTCCCTTTAGATTCTTCATGGATTCATTCTGATTCAATAATGTTTGAAATGGATGGAGATACTTTCTATTTTCCCAAACGTAAATACATGGATGTTAAAAACAAGCAAATCTATCAGTAATATTTGTTAGTTATATTTAATTAACTACATTTGCAATGTAATTAAAACGCAAATACGATGGCAAACACAGAGAATGATTTCCGAATAGAAGATAATAGATTCATTGATGTAAGACTTATTTCCTGCATCATGGAACGCATGGGAGTGGATATGAATGAAGCGACAAGAATAGTTCGCTACAATGTAATAACCATTGCTCAATTAGCTGACATAGCCAGTAGGAGTATATCTGCTATTCAGAATCATATCAGACCAATGAAAACCATTAATGGTAATGTCTCCCGATTAAAAGAAGTATTTCTTTTCCCATCAAAAGAGAAACCAGGCCCTGCATTTATCGTATTCGATCAGAATTGTTTTGACTATATAATGTCAACCTACAAACCTAACAGATAAACATGGATGAACTCCTAACCTTCCTCAACGAAATAAAGGATAATGGAGACAAAGAACAAGTATGCAAGAACATTCTCCTGATCCTAAAGCAGAACTACGGTAAACTGCGAAAATTCAAGTTTTCCCAAAAGAATTATAAACTGCATTACAACGGAACGCTCGAAGAAAGAACTCTCATATTTAAAATGGAAGTCATTAAATACATTGACGAATACGGTAAAGACTTGTGTGAATCCTTCTTCTTACATTGGAGCCAGCCTACGCATGATTTAAAGAAGCTCGGATTCGAAAGAGAGCCAATATGGAGCATTAAGAGTAGATTGAATACTTTTAAGAAACTTAGAGATAAATGGAATAACAAATATTAAAAAGTTCTTTGCATTCTGAAATAATTTTGTAAATTTGCTTCATCAAAGTGTTGGAATCGTATAAAGCATAACTGCGATTAAAAACAGTAAGACATATCCCCCATTACCTGGGTGAAAAGTTGAAGCCGATTTTTACGAGTTATGCCGTAGATTTCGGTTTTCTTCATTTTGCCCAGGTTCTAATAACGTATACCGGGTGCCTGATTGAAATGTAAGGCTAACAAAATGGTTAGAAAGTAACGGATACCGTAAGACCCGCAATGTCGACAACTGACAACGGGCGACTGGTGGCGAAAGCTAAAAGCGGTAAGACGATTCCCAGGACGTGAAGTGCCGATTGCTTTTAGAGTTTTGGATTTTTCAAAAATATCAAATCCAAAATTAATTGTCTCAAAATCAGAAGACCAGGCGATAAAGTTGTTTTATTGTTTAATTTTTTTTTAAAAAAAAGTAATGCAAAACAAACCCATACATACATCTATCGTTCCTATTGGTTTTGACATTGGGAAGATACCCCCTTCTGCAATTGACATAGAATCAGTTGTGTTAGGAGCTTTAATTCTTTATGGGGATTCTATTTATGATATTGCGGATATACTTACTGCCGATGCTTTTTATAGAGACGAACATCAAAAGATATGTCAGTCTATTATAAATCTATTTGAATCAAATAGGAAGGTGGATATACTTACGGTAAGTGAAGAACTTCGTAAACAAAAACAATTAGATGAAGTTGGGGGGCCATTATATGTTGCTCAGTTGACTAATTCTATTTCAAGTTCTTCCCACATTCTTACCCATTACCGAATAGTTTTCCAGAAATACATCCAAAGGGAAATCATTCGCGATGCCGCGGAAAAATCCTCATGGGCATTTGATGAATCAATTGAATTGGATGAATTGATTGAGAAGATGAATAAAGGAGTTGATGATATCAATGAAAAGGTTGCCGGCAAGAAACAATCTTCCCATATATCTGCTATTCTCAATAAATCAATGGAATCATTAAGAGAAAGGGAGTTGGCAGCAAAAGACAATAAGATAGTAGGGATAAGAACTCCGGTTATTGATTTGGATAAGAAATTACAAGGATGGAAAACAAATGTGATCGTAATAGCTGCGGCTTCTGGGGAAGGGAAAACTGCTGCAGCATTATCCATCGCAAAGAAAGCAGCAGAACACGGTACTCCCACTTGTATATTTAGTTTGGAAATGCAAGATATTACTATTGCTGACAGGCTTATTTTAGCAGAGGCAGATATTAATGAATATAACTTTAGGTCAGGATATGTTTCCCATGAAGATAATATTTCAATAGAAAAAGCAAGAACAAGACTCAGTAAACTACCTATCTATGTGGATGATAATCCGATTGTAAATTTCACTTACATAAAGGTACATTCCCGCATAATGAAAAAGAAAGGATTGTGTGGATTAGTTATAATCGATTATCTCCAATTGGCTGAAACAGAAAAGGAGGCTTCGAGAGAAAGGGAAGTGGCCAAGTTTATGCGTAACTTAGTTATCCTGAAAAAGGAATTGAATATTCCCATAATTGTGTTAAGTCAGTTGAATAGGATGTATGAGGATAAGCGTAAACGGCCTATTTTATCCATGCTCCGAGAGTCAGGGAGTATTTCCCAAGATGCTGATATTGTAATCTTTGTTTATCGCCCTGAATATCATGGGATACTTGAAGATCATAATGGGGATTCCACAAAGGGAAGGGGAATATTTATAGTAGCCAAACATAGAAACGGGCCAACCGGAGATGTCCCATTCGCATATAATGATAGTGTAACCAAAATTTACAACTATGTTGATCCCAATAAATTCAAACCCATGGAAAGCAACCGAGATAGACAATTACCTCCTGAGAGAAATGCCCCGGATATAGTTGATATTCCAGATGCAGATAAACAAGAATTTTTGCCTTTTTAAAAACCAATAACATATATAATAATGGAAACCGAAAAACAAATTGAAGGACAAGAGGCAGAAACAATTAACTCTTAAATTTTATACTATGGACAAATTTAATTTTACAACAAAACTTCATTTAGCTTGCAGCGATGATCCACTTCGCCCAATTATGAATTGTGTTCATTTTACTGGGGGATTTGCTTATGCTTCAAATGGGCATATAGCCATAAAACAATCTCTTGAATATCATTCAGTACTTCAACCAGGTTTATTGGAAGGGAAGTCTATTCATAGAGATAATTACAAAAATATCATGCAATTTGAAACTGCTACCGCAAACGATGAGGGTGTTCAATGTTCAAATGCCGATGGGAGGGAAGCATTCTTTTCATATTTTGACATGAAAGGTGAAAATATGCCTGTTTTTGATGCTGTTTTTAAGCGTTATCATGCGGCTGGTGTTACCTTCATTGGGATGAACCCTGAACAAATGAAAATAATTATGGAAGCCATGTACACTCCCGATGGATATGTTAGGGTAAATTTCGGGGGAATTGATAAGGCAATGATTTTAGACGTTCCCGGAGTTCCCAATCAAGAAGGGATGGTTATGCCTGTTCTTGTAGAAGCCTCTTTATTTTAAATAATTTAACATGGAAAAGACATTCATCACAATCGCAATTCTCTTTGTAGGAGCATTTAGCTATGCCCAGGACAGCACGAAAGTTAAAAGTGAGGTAAAGGATTCAATCACTCAAAAAGATGTTCAGAAGCATATCTATTTAACTGGGGGAGATATTTACCAATATAACCTTCAATGTTACAGGGACAGTATTGATATAAGGGAATTTTATGGGAAACCATTTTCTTCTGAATTTTGGCGTACTAAAGGAAGGTACTATTGGGATCCATTAGAACCACTTCCAAACGTAAAATACCTTCATTGGAGGCCAACGCACCCCGGCTATGTAGATTTCCTTTCCCAGAAGTATACTCCCCCACAAAAATAAGAACCATGAACGCTACTAACATAACTCGATATCAGATTCCGATTGCTAACGATGCATGGCATAGGTTTAGAACAATTGGATTAACTCCTTTGGACTGTGAACAGTTTAAATGTTCTCCTTATGATGGGGGCATTGGAGCCTCTGAAATAGGCAATCTTTTAGGATTAACCAAAAAATACCGCCCGTGCCCGGCAGAAGTATTTCATTATAAAGTTGGGACAGCAATGCCTTCCCAAATTGCAAATCGAGCAATGCTCCGTGGAAAGATACTTGAACCAATTGTTAAAGACATTTGGAGTCTCTATAATGGAGAAGATGATGCATGGGTACCCGTTATGGAAGATTATCGAGAGGGGGATAGAGCTACCCGGGATATGCTATCAATAAGAAAAGCAACAAAGCGAAACGCTTATTTTGTGAATGGTGATTTCCCATGGCTATTTTCTTCATTGGATTACTTTGCTGAAAAGAATACTGCTGGTATATTGGATGGAAAAATTCACACTGAAGGGTTCCCTGTTGAAGTAAAAACTATCAACCAGAACTATGCCAAATTATGGGAAGCCGGCTGCCCCCCATACCATGTCTGCCAATTAAATCAGGAAATGATATGCACTAATTCCAATTATGGGGAGATTGCCGTACTATTTCCAGATGATTTTTCATTCAGGATTTTCCCATTCTATAGAGACGAGGAATTATGCCAAAGAATTATTGATTACTCAAAAGAGTGGTGGGGAAAAGTACTTGAAAGCCGTGAAGCAAAGAAGCAAATGGACAAGTTCTATCAGTTAGGGCAAATGGAGAAAGGAGAGGAAATGCAAGCGATTATTGACAGCAATGAACCGGAGCCGGATGACGGAGAGGCTTACTTGGCTTATATCAAAGAAAGATTCCAGCCCGGGGCAATAGAATCCATCGAAGGAGAAATCCCCCTATATTATGAAACTTTGGAATACAAATTAGCAGCAGAAATAAGCGGATTATTGGATGACAAGCAGCGGGGTATAAAAAACAGGATCTTAAAAATACTCGAGACAAGCGGTGCCCAGAAAATTGATTTTGGAGGAATGGGGAAGATAACCTTCAATGCCGATAAGAATGGAAACAGAACCCTTCGGGTGGACACAAAGCCTTTAATGCCGTTGCAAGATAGAGCGGATAAAGAATATTTGAAAATAGATTTTAACCTTAAATAACCTAACAAATGATAAAAACAGGAATTCCCCACACAAGTATCCTCTATATTGATATAGAGACAGTTCATGGTTATCCAAAATTATTCGAATGTCCAGCATCACTTGCAACAGCATGGGTACATGTATGTGATAACAGGCACAAAGACGAAGGCGATGATTATGGCGCGCTGTATAAAAAGCATGGTGCTCTATACCCTGAGTTTGGGAGAATAGTCTGCATATCTCTTGGCTACTTCGAGAATGAGACTGATTTTAGAGTCAGAGCATTTACCGGGACAGACGAGAAGAAATTATTGGATGAAGTCAGCACGGCAATAACCAAATTCTCCACAAAATACAAAATAATAGGTGGACATAACATTAAGCAATTTGATGTCCCTTATATAATTCGAAGATCGGTTATTCAGAATGCGCTCCTTCCAATTACATTTGATTTATTCGGTAAAAAACCATGGGAACTGAATGATTTCATTGACACATTGGAAATATGGAAGTCTGGTGCTGTTTATCTTGGAAGTTCAACTCTTGAATCTATTGCTGCGGCATTTGGGTTTAAGTCCCCAAAAGAAGAAATGGATGGTAGCATGGTAAGCACTTTTTATTATTTGCCTTCCGGACCTGACTTTAAAAAGATTGGTAATTATTGTAATTTCGATACGATTTCTGCGGCCTGTATTTATATACGCATGATCCGGGGCGATGCTTTCATGAAAACGATAAAAGTAGTGGAGAATATTGTATGAGCAAACGAGGAGAAGAATTATGGTTTATTGTATCCAAGACAGACATTGGAGAAGAATCGGAATCAGAAGAAGATGTTGAGACGAAGATGGAGGGAACATTTGAGTATTACGGGCCTATAAGTTACGTTACCCATCAGGAAAGTCCGATGGGTTCAATCCCCATAGGCATGACCACGACAGTAGCCTTTGTAAGGGAAAAAACAACTGGTAAAGTATTCATGTGTGACCCCACACAAATAACCTTTAAGAATGGGAATCCTGTTTAACATCACTATGATTAGGGAACTAGCGTTAGAGCATCGGTTTGTAGAGATACAGGCAGAGACTCTGGGGATGTATTCCTTTATTCGCCAAATAAGCCATGGACGCATTAGAATTAATTTTGTTGGGGAAAACATCCAAGTAGTAACACTGATAATAACAAAGGATGTGAAGGGCAGCAAGAACTTTATAATGACGTTCCCCAGCCATGAATATCAGACAGTGTATAAAATTTTCCACTCACCAAACAGCTTCAGGAAATGAATAACAAAACATACATAGGGGTTGATCCCGGCATGAGTGGTGCAATTGCCATTTTAGAGCCCAATAAGCCTCCTATATTAATGGTGATGCCTATCCTTGCCAAAGTAGAATTGGATGTAAATAAGATAGTCGAAATAATCTACAATAGGAATAATGTGCATGTAGTTATTGAAGATGTACATAGTGTATTCGGGGCAAGTGCTAAAGCTAATTTTTCATTTGGTTTTGGATGCGGTTCATTATTCACTATTCTTAAACTCGCCAATGTATCATTTACCAAAGTTCCCCCAAAAACATGGCAGAAAGAAATGTGGCAGGGAGTGAAACCGGTTGAGATTAATACAGGTAAAAAGAATAAAGATGGTTCCCCGAAGTACAAAATCGACACTAAAGCCACCTCATTACTCGCAGCTACAAGGTTATTCCCTAATACTGATTTCAGGGCGAGTGAGAGATGTAAGGCATCCCATGACGGTATAATTGACGCATTATTAATGTGCGAATACGGACGTAGGAAGAATTATTAAAAATCTATAACTTATTTTTTAACCTCTAATAATATTTATTATGGAAACGAACACACAATTAGTAAAGAAAGAAGAATTAGGAGATCAGTCTTTTATTGAAAGGTTGGTTTCAAAAGCAGACAGTCTTGAGCAGATCAAGGAAGTGGGAATGGTTATTATCAATTCAGGATTCTGTCCAGATCACTTCAAGACATCAAAGGACGCAGTGGGAGTTATCATGTGTATTGAGGCGGGAAAGAAACTGGGTATTACGTGGATGCAAGCCTTGAGTGATATTTACCCAGTAAAAGGACGCGTGGGAATGATGGGAACTCTTGCTAAGTCACTTATTTTTAGCAGTGGTGTTTGTGAGAAGTGGGAGGAAACTACTGAAGGTACTTACCCCAATCCTGATTACAAACATATCATCGTCAGCAAGCGTAAAGGATATCCGGGAGAATTCAGAACTGAATTTTCTGTATTTGATGCAAAAATGGCTAATCTTATGGATAAAAGTATCTATAAGGCTTATGGAAAACGCATGATCATGTGGCGAAATGTGGGTTTCCACGCGCAGGATTATTATACGGATCTTATGAAAGGTATGAAAACAGTTGAGGAACTTAATGACTATGACCCAGCCAATATCGGTGCAGGCACTCCTGGAGAAACTACCATTATAACAAGAGACGGACAGAAAATGAAAATTGACTTGGGCAAAACAGCCAAGTCAGAAATCATTTCACAGGGGGTAAAAGATTCTATCGACAAAGCCAACAATAAGCACAAGGAGGCACAGGACGTAGAAGCAATAACCTCCGAAGCCGAAGATTTAACTCCCAGTTCCATTGAAATCAAAGAATGGACAGAGGAATACCTTACCGGATTAAAAGCTGATATTGGCCAATTGGCAAAAGACAGTTTGCCGGATGCAAAATACAAACTGATGCTGGCTATCCCACAGAAGAAAACTAATAAACTATTTAGAGAAGCTCTTTTAGCCTTTCAGGATGGGAAATTAGACGCATGGCTTACAAACGCATTAAAAGTGTCTGAGATCGATTCAGGTAATGGGGAAGGTCAGAGTACCGCTCCGATAGAAAACATTCCCCAGAATAGCGATAATGAGCCCACGGATGATTTAAGTATACTGGATACAAAACCCTTAAATGCTCCCACGACAGCACAAGCAACTGCAGCATTTGAATCAGAAAGAAAAGCTACTCCGCCGGCAGGGACGTTATTTGCAGAAGAAACAGTCTCGGATGAAGGTTTCATAATCGGTACCATTGATCCCGTAACCGGTAAACGGGGAATGATGAATGCCGTAAAGTTGTACCAGCACTTATGCTCAATTGGGATAGGTGACACGAGTGTGCCTGGTGGATTGGATAACTTCTGCAAAACAGCAAGCGAAGAAGCTATTCAGATTTTAATCCAGAAAAATATGTAGATTTGTAGTCTGATTTAAGTTAGGAAAGTAAGACCTAGTTCTGAATTTTAAAGGAGCTAGGTTTTTTGTTGGCAAATATTATGCAAATTATTGCAATGTCAAAATAATTGCTTATATTTGCAATGTGAATTTATGCATAACGGCACGGCTATGCGCATGTTTGGCGATTACGAGAACGAATTTATCAAATTACAACTGAATTATGAGCGAAGTGACACACATACAAGAACCACATAACCGCCAAATTGCGTATGAGCCGATGTTACCGGCTGTACGGGTTTTAAACTTGTATTCTGGTATTGGCGGAAATCGTAAGTTATGGACTAATGCTGAAATTACTGCTGTTGAATTTAGAGAAGATATTGCAGAGGTTTATAAATATTATTTTCCAAATGACACCGTAATTGTTGGCGATGCACACCAATACCTTTTAGACCACTACAAAGAATTTGATTTTATATGGACTTCGCCGCCTTGCCAAACACATAGCAGAGCCAGGATGTGGGGCTGGAAAAACAGCGATAAAGTTGAAACCAAATACCCTGACATGAAACTATACCAGGAAATACTTTTCCTTAAACACTATTTTGAAGGTAAATGGATAGTTGAAAATGTTGACCCTTTTTATGAGCCACTTATCCCACCTACTAAAAAAATGGGTAGGCATTTATTTTGGGCAAATTTTAACATAACAACAACCGAAATAAAAGAAGCTGACATAAATAGAGGAAACAGAAAAGAATGGAGCGAACTACACGGTTTTGATTTGACTAATTTTAAAATCAATTCCAGGAAAGACCAAATTTATAGAAATTGTGTGCATCCTGAAACTGGGCTGCATATTTTAAATTGCTATAAAGGAATAAAAAGCCAGCAATATAAACAACCGTCTATTTTCGGAGCGGATTGGTAGTATAGCCGATAACGTTGAATGTTTGTGCAGTTGGTGAATAAAAACCGCTACACTGTCAAAATAGTAATAACTTAATAAATACATACACAGATGAATACACCACTTAAACACCAATTGCATAAACATAGTGTTAACGGCAGGTTTTTTTTAAAATCAGAATTAAAAGGGGATATGTTATTAAAATTTAAAAACGGCAAATATGCTTTTGTTTGGCATAATGTGGATGGAATAGGAGATTACCTAATGGCTCCGTTTGATTTAGACGATGAGCAAACAACAAGAGGATGTTTAAAGGATTTGACCGATGATTTATATTATGGTTTTTGGTGTGATAAAAAGAAAGATATAATTAAAGTTCCATGTGTTGCTATTTATGGCTCTAATTTACCGGGAAGATTAGGAAGGGCAGATATAGGACAACGTTTTAGACAGCCAATATGGAATAGGTATCGTGTTCTTAAAACTTGCCGTTAACGTTGACGGTATGAAATCGTGCCGGATTGCGAGCTACTCACTTTCAAAATACAGATAAATTATGAACGGATTACAGAACTTCAATAAACCACAACCCCCGGCATGTTTTATACCGTGTGTTGTGTGCATGTAGCTTCCAGTTCATTTTAATCGAAGCACGAATACTTTTTTATTTAATTTTTTAGGGAGGGATTTTATGGAAGTAAATATTGTAATTAAAAACTATGGTAAAGGTAAAAGACGGTTGATTTTGATAGATAAATCAAATAATATGGCTTTTGCTTCATTTGGTGAACGTGATAAAGAATTTACTTATTTGGAAAGTAAAGGAGAGCATAAAAAGGAATGTCAATTAAATAATGTATTTGACAGGGATAAACATGGCTGCAAACTAGAATGTATTGCAGATAAATATTGTGTACATTTTAGGTAATAATTAAAAATAGACAAAAGATGAAAAATTTATTTAAAGAACTTTATGAAAGTGAAATTAACCTGCAATTTGGTTGGTTTTGGGATGCTGGTTTTGATGTTAAAATTGGCAATGAAATGAGTGGGTATATAGCTGAATTTAATAGCTATGATTTAAACGAGTGCGAAAAATGGATAGAAGAAAAAGTAAAAGAACTTTACCCTAATTCAAAATTTGCAAAAACATACAAAGGGGATACTTTTGAAAGTGCTACAGAGCCAGCTATAAGATTTTTATTTAAAAATTGGCATCCACACACAAAAATTTACATTGATTATTCAAGTGCTGAATTGTTGACAGGAGAACAATGCCATAATTTGAATAATGAAATTCCAGATTAGATTAGCGTAGGCAAAAAATTAAATAAAAAAGACTTATTAAACAGCAACCTTGCTACGAAGAAAGGCTATTGCACACAACGTTGGTAATATGAAAAGTTGGCTTTGCAGTCACTTTCAATTTACCAAAAACGCTGATAGCCAATTTTTTATATTACGTGTTATCGGCTGCCTTTTATTAATCGAATTTTAAACTTTTAAAAACAAAAATATGATTAGAGTAATTTTAGAAAGCCCATACGCTGGGGATATTGAACGAAACGTAAAATATGCAAGAATGGCTGTACGTGATAGCCTTTCGAGAGGAGAAGCCCCAATAGCAAGCCACTTGCTTTATACGCAAGAGGGAATTTTAAAAGATGAAGTACCCGAAGAAAGGCAATGGGGAATAGATGCTGGACTTGCATGGAAAGAAGTTGCAGTAAAGCACGTATTTTATGTTGACTATGGATATAGCAGAGGCATGGAATATGCAAAGCAATACGCAACAACTAATCACATTCCAATCGAAGAACGTAGGCTTCTTTAAGGTTGTCGATAACGTTTCCGCTATGTTTAGTGCGGGATTTACGAGAACGAACTTATCAAATTACACAAAAGTATGAACGAAGATATAAACTTACAAACTGCACCGAACCCCGCATTAAATATAGC
>Ga0315293_10000349_pt1 | contig 42102 bp, 34 predicted proteins | sample YL17G13_20_MG_FD_203071 | JGI IMG/M metagenome (GOLD analysis project Ga0315293, IMG submission 203071) | Sediment microbial communities from Yellowstone Lake, YNP, Wyoming, USA - YL17G13_20 | ecosystem: Environmental > Aquatic > Freshwater > Lake > Sediment | place: USA: Wyoming | collected... | reverse complement strand
TTTTTTCCGCTTTTATTCACAATCATACCCTTTCATAATGCAACCAAATCACCTATTCAACCCCAAACCTCCCGGATACATTATGCCGGGACAGCCCTTGTTTGTCAAGGTATAAATCCATACAAACGGTATTATACAAAATCCAGGCCGGCTTTTCAAGCCAAATGCCGGGACAATCCTGCTGCTGTATCACCGCGGGAACGCATAAAAAATACATCGGGTTTTAGCCCTTTTGAGTTGAACCATGGGTTTGATTCGAGTTTGTATGTAACTTCTGCGGGTTGCGTTGAACGGTCGCGGTTGCGCGGCTCGTATCGGTTGCGTCAAACGGAAAGCGGCGTTTAAGACGCAGCCCTATGACGATTCACGAAACGAGCAGTGTAATGGCGCAAGCCATCCCCAAGCGGACCAATAGACGATATACGCAGCCACCTACAAATTAGAATCATTCCCTTGAACAATTTTCATCGGATTTTTGACTTGCAAAGTCGCGGACAACGGCTATTATACATATCTTTAGACAGTTTGGTGTGGCGAACAGGGTTGTTTGGTTAATCCGCCTGCGGCGGATAAACCCGCCACACGAACGGCGGATAAACCTGGAAAGTTAGGTTAGGCGAAAGGGGTCTTTTTTGTATGCTAAAGGTGAAGTCGCGAACGGGCGAATCGGTCCAGCAGATGATGAGGCGGTTCAAGAAGCTTTGTGAGAAAGAGGGTTTGATACGGGATATGAAGCGAACGGCATATTATGAGAAGCCCTCGGAGCGTAACCGCCGGCGTATGCGGAAGGCCCAGCGCGTTATCTTTAACTTTCCAGTGAGATAGCCGACCTTAGTCACATCCGCCAGTTAATCATTTTTCCCTACCGGCCAGTCCTATGGACTCCTTACGGAGAAAACCGCGATTCTCAGTGCCACGGTATTTAGCCCCTTTGACCGCCGTGCAGTTTGGATTATTTGAAGTAAACCCACCTTTGAAAAAATTTTAGTTTTTTGTGTTTGGCATTCGGTTTAGCTGGATGCTTTCCAATTGCCACGATTTACTCTGCTACGGGTGGCTGAGCAGGCGGGATTTGGGGCCAAACATTAAGGAAACCTCAAACAGGTAACCCGCCTGCGGCGGATAACCCCCCGAAGTCAAGGACTTCGGGGGCTAAATAGGGGGCGGGTGGCCATAATTTTTATTAGGGGTTGATAGTTTTTCGAGGGGCAGCGTCAAAGAAAGCTGGGTAAGGGGGTTTTGCGGATACCAACGGTAAGTTATGTGTTTGCAAGATGTTAAGGTGCACAGCGTGGGTAGTCAGGTTCGCAATTGGGCGTGTCGGGGCGTGTGAGTCGGATTGGGTCAAATTTTCTGCGGAATGGTGTTGACAGGCGTGGGAAGGTGTGATAAATTGCAACCCCATACATTCGCAGAGGGTATTGGCACATTCCGTGCCTTCGCGCAGTATGCCCGGCGGTGTAGCAACGGCACATCTCAAATGTCCACCGTGTATCAGGATTATGCGTTGGGAAACGTGTATGAATCCCACCAGAAGATGTGTAATCTTCTGGCAAGAAACGATAAAGAATATAGTCCGTGCTTTAAGGAGGCAAAAGAATGACGAATGGGATTTTCAGAGTAATGTTAGTGGCTGCGGCCATAAGCATATTCGCGGCGTCGATGGTTTTAGCTGCGGATGCGAACGCTCCGGCAGCGCCGAAGCCAGCACCGGCACCAACCCCGGCCCCGGCGCCAGCGCCAATGACGATGAAGGGCACTGTCAGCGTAGTCAAGGACGCCAATGACGTTATAACCGCTGTGAAGCTGACGACAGAGGACAAAGTGGTGCATAATGTAGTGCTCGATAAGGAAGGCAAGGAACTTGGCAGCAAGATGGCCGGCAAAGAGGTTGAGGCCCAGGTAGTCAAGCAGGGCGCCGATGTAAAGGTTGTGTCCTACAAGTTGGTGGAGAAAGCCGCAGAGAAGCCAGCAGAGAAACCAAAGCAATAAGAATCTGCCCTCCTGCTTTCTTGCGTTCCGCCCCCTTGTCTTCTGTCGAAGACAGAAAAGGGGGCAGGCGAAGGCAAGAAGGGGGGTTGCGGAGTTTTAGGATATAAGGCCGTCGCGGGGATATATTTTCCGCGGCGGCTTTGTTTTTACATTCATAGAGGGAGTGCCAATTTAGGGGGGAGGATTTTGAACGGTTCGTCTGGTTGCGGCGAAGCCGGAGATAATGGTTACCGCCAGCATAATGGTGAATGTAATCGTGGTAAACCAGTGTCCCCAGGTGGCGGTTTGAACGTGAGCCGCTTTGACCAGGACGGTTCCGACGGCGAAGGACTGGATGAGCATTTTGATTTTTCCCGAGGCGACGGCCCGAAAATCGATGCCTTTTGCCTCGGCGGCGTGTCGCAGGACTGTGACGTAACCCTCCCTGATAATCAGGACAGCAGCGATGGCCCAGCGGATTATATGGAGGGTTGTTTCGGACAGGTCGAAGAGGAGCGGTTCGCCGATTATTGCGAAGCAGACGAATGCGCCGCAGACGAGGACTTTGTCTGCGAGTGGGTCGAGAATTCGCCCGAATTTGCCGGCGACGCCGAGTTTTCTTGCGATTGGGCCGTCGGCGATGTCCGTGAGTCCCGCGATGACAAAAATGGTAAAAGCGACGTCGAGCACCGCCGTCCTATTGTGTGCATAAGGTGAATAAAGGAGCATAACGAGGAACAGGATGGTAAGGACGAGTCGGCCGAAGGTCAATATGTTAGGGACCTGCTTAAGCATAAGCAGAAGTTTACTTTGCCGTTTCGGCAATTCAACATTAAATTTGTTCGCAGAGGAGGTCATAGTTTCTGGTACCGGTAACTTTAGCCCCAATGAAAGTGCCGGGGTCGGCCGAACACTCTTTTATTATGCAGACGGGGTCGATTTCGGGCGCCTGGCCGAAGAAACGTCCTTTTGCGACACCGCCTTTTTCGGTTTTGTCGATTAAGCAGGTAAGTGAGCTGCCGATTCGTGTCTTATTTTTCTCAAAGCAAATTTGTTGCTGGGTGAGCATAAGTTTTTCGCGCCGCATTTGCTTGACCTTGTTGGGGATTTGGCGAGGGAATTTGGCGGCGGGAGTTCCCTGTTCGGGATAGAAGGTGAAACAGCCGAGATGGTCGAAACGCGCCCATTTGATGAAATCGAGCAGTTCGTCAAACCGGGCATCCGTTTCGCCGGGGAAACCGATAATCAGGGTTGTCCGAAGGACACAGTCGGGCAGGCGGGTCCTCAGCCGTTCGATGAGCGTGCAGATTCTATCTTTTGAATGGGGCCGGCGCATCGCCTTGAGGATTTGGGGGTTTACGTGCTGAATGGGTATATCGAAATAGTTGACGATTTTATCGCAGCGGGCAACCATTTCAATGAGCTGTTCGTTGATTCCGGTGGGGTAGAGATAGAGCAGGCGAATCCACCCAAGGCGAGGGATTTTCGCAAGCTCACCGAGCAGGCCGGGGAGGGCGTATTTGGTTTTGAGGTCTCGCCCGTAGGTGGTTATGTCCTGAGCTATTATATTCAATTCGACGGCGCCGGAGGCAACAAGCTCCTGGGCCTCGGCGAGGATGAGTGAGGCGGGTTTACTGCGGGCTTTACCTCTGATGGAGGGTATGGTGCAGAAGGAGCAGTTTCGGCTGCATCCCTCGCTTATTCGAAGATAGGCGTAGTGTGGAGGCGTGATTCGGAGGCGAACGCGGTCGTCGCAGAGGGATTTATAAGTCGGCGTGAGGAAGTAGGCCGGCGCATCGGCAAGGAGGGTATTTTTGATTATATCTGCGATGTGGTCTCGGTGTTCGAGACCGACGATTGCGTCGATTTGGCCTGCCTCACTGAGCAACTTTTTACCGAGGCGTTGCGGGAGGCAGCCGGCGACTACGATTTTTCGCACCCTGCCCTTTTGCTTTTGCTCGATGGCGTGGCGTATTGCATCAATCGCTTCGGCTTTGGCGGGTGCGATGAAGCCACAGGTGTTGATAACGACGACATCGGCGTTGTCGGTATTCTGGTTAATGATGAAGCCGGCCTGTGCGATTTGCGCCAGCATCCGTTCGCTATCGACCATATTTTTTGGACAGCCGAGGGCGATAAATCCGACAGTTATCCGGCTCCGGCTTTTGCCTATGCTGGGACGAGTCCGTTTTTTGTTCTTTTTTGTGGTCATTGGCCGATATAATAAGATGTTTGACGACCGTTACAAGAACGTTATACTGGATAACGACCTTTGGTTTTAGAAACGTGTCCGTGGAGGGCAGTTTATGGATGAGTTACAAGTTGGAAAGCCGGGCGGTCAGGACGCTGACAAGCCGATTCCCTTTGATGATGGGCTGGCGGTGTCTCATTCGCCTTTGGATTTGGGCGGAGGGGCGGCGCCTGGTGCAGTGGGTTCGGAAGCAGCACCTGCACGTCCGGCTGTAAGGGACACTGGTAAGAAGGCGAGCTGGCCTGACCGGATTACCGGCATAAAGACCTTCTATACAAAGCTGCATCCCGGGGCGATTGAGTTTCTCGATGAGCAGATTAGCAACTGGCTGCGGGATAACCCGGGCGTCAATATAAAGCGGACAAATGTCGTTACCGGTGACGTCGTCGCCAAAAAGACCGAGCCGAACCTCATAATCACGATTTGGTATTAACCGCTGTCGGCAAGAAAATTTGACGTGCCACAACAGCGAGATACAATGTAAGAGTTCACTAGGGGTGGTTCGCCCTCGTTGCTGTCTTGCCTGCCGCCTCGACTCGCGCCGAGAGACGCGGAGGCAGGCGACAGCAAGACGCGGGGGTGGACCTGAGAGTAAACCCTTTGAACCTGAACAGGGTGATACCTGCGTAGGGAAGTGATTGGTAGTAAACAATCGGGATTGTTCGAGAGTAGAATCGCTTCCTTATGGAAGCGATTTTTGTTTTTACCTTTAACCGCAGAGACCGCTGAGAGCGCAGAGATGACAGAAGAAGAAAAATTAAACAAAATCACGGAGAGTATTATTGGCGCAGCAATCGAAGTCCATCGTGCTCTTGGGCCAGGCCTACTTGAGTCCGCTTATGAGGCATGCTTAGCGTTTGAACTGGTCGGACAGGGATTGAAGATTGAGCAGCAAAGGCCGATTCCGATAGTGTATAAGAGAGTGAAGTTGGATTGTGCATACCGGCTTGACATTCTGGTCGAGGGCCTTGTTATAGTTGAAATCAAGGCAGTTGATCAATTGGCGCCCATTCACAGGGCGCAGTTGCTATCATACCTTAAGCTTTCGGGATGCAAAGTTGGGCTGTTGATTAACTTTAATGCGAAAGTTCTCAAGAATGGTATTATCCGGGTGGCAAATAATTTTCCTGATTCTCCGCGGGCTTTGCGTGCTCCGCGGTGAATTTTTTCGACGGGTGGGAAATGGCAACACAGTTAGAGAGAGCGAAGAAGGGTATTATAAGCGACGAAGTGAGGTTTGTCGCAAAGGCGGAGCAGGTTGATGCGGAGCTTGTGCGTGATGAGATTGCAGCGGGTCGGTTAGTGATACCCGCCAACAAGATTCACCTGAAGAGCAATCTGAGGCCGGCGGGTATAGGGCGGCTGCTTAGGACCAAGGTCAATGCCAATATCGGGGTGAGCAGCGTCCGCAGCACGGTCGAGGAGGAGCTTGAGAAGATGCGGGTTGCGCTGGGGGTCGGGGCAGACGCGATTATGGATTTGAGCACGGGTGGGGATTTGGACGTGATAAGAGAGTCGCTGTTAGCCGAATGTCCCGTGCCATTCGGGACGGTGCCGATTTACCAGATGGTTTCGGACAGGACGGTGGAGGAGGTCAACGAGAAGAGTATCCTTGAGGTGATTGAAAGGCAGGCAAAGCAGGGGGTTGACTTTTTCACCATACACGCCGGTGTGCTGAGGGAGCATTTGTCGCTGGTTGGGAAACGAGTGGCGGGGATAGTGAGCCGGGGCGGTGCGCTATTGGCGGAATGGATGCTGTATCACGGCAGGCAAAATCTGCTGTATGAGATGTTCGACGAGCTGTGCGCCATAATGAGGGAGTATGACGTTTGTTTTTCGTTAGGCGACGGGCTACGGCCCGGCTGTTTGGCTGATGCGACGGATGAGGCGCAAATAGCGGAGTTGAGAACATTAGGTGAGCTGACGCAGCGGGCACAGGAGGCGAATTGTCAGGTTATGGTCGAAGGGCCGGGGCATATACCGTTCGACCAGATAGAATACAATATGAAGATTCAGCAGGAAATCTGTCGTGGCGCGCCGTTTTATGTCCTGGGGCCTGTGGTTACTGATATTGCGCCGGGGTATGACCATATAACGTCGGCTATCGGAGGCACGGCAGCGGCATATTATGGTGCGTCGTTTTTGTGCTATGTTACGCCGAGGGAACACTTAGGTCTTCCAAATGCTGAGGACGTGCGTGCGGGGGTGGTTGCGGCGAGGATTGCGGCCCACGCCGGCGACGTGGCGCGAGGACTTGCAGGTGCGGCGGCGCAAGACAAACGCTTGGGCATTGCCAGGGCGGACCTTGACTGGGATGCGCACTTTGCCCAGTCGCTCGACCCGGATACGGCGAGGAAAATGCACGAGGAGGCGTGCGAGGGCATAGCTCCCAAGGGGCCTGATGCGGATTACTGCTCAATGTGCGGCCGGCAATGGTGCAGCGCGAGGATAAATAAAATAATCCGCGAAAAATTAAAGGCAGAGAAAACCGCCAGCAAGATAGATTGATTATTGATAAGTGTGGTCAGGTTTTCATCGCGTCGATTTCAATAAAGGCAATCGGGGCAAATATGAATATGGGCAGCCAGGCCCAAAGTTCGGGGACGACTATTCCGAACAGTTCTTCGGTAGCGAACAGCTTGCAGACGAAACCTACGACGAGAGATGCGGCGGTGATTGCGAAGCTGATTGCGATGGCGGATTTCATAGATTTAGGGTCGCGGCATACGAGGACAGGCAGGCAGACGAGAAGCATTATAAGGTTCATAATGGGGTCGGTGATTCTGAAGTGCTTCTGGCTGTAGAGAAAGGCGAGGTCTTTTAGTTTTGCCCCCTCGGCGGCCAGTTGGGACAATTGTCTGGAGCTTAGAAGAGTTTTGTGTTCGGCCCTTCGTCGGACGGGGATGTCCTTTGGTGATATATCGGTATGATAAGCCGGGAGTAACATTCGGGGTGCAGGCGTATTGCGGCCGGCGGCATCAGACCCGAGCTTTGGGATAGGCGTGAACATTCCGTGTGTGAGAAGCCAGGAGCGGCTTTTAGAATCATAGGTTGCCTTGTCGGCTTCTATCCAGCCGGTCGGTTCCCAGACGAGGGAATCGGGTTCTTTCTGGCGTGTAATGATTATGGGTTCCTGGAGCGTCGAGGATTTCACGTCGAATTTCTTGGAGCAGATTAGTGAGCCGTTGGCGTCGCTGACAAACCAAACATTGTAGGATTCTTGGCCGGGCAGGGCGTCCTGTCCGCGGACCAGTTTGTTGCTAAGGGAGGGAATTATCAATTCCTGGTCGATTACCAAAAACACCGTCAGCAACATCGCGAGGATAACTATTGGGGCGATGATTCGTTTGAGACTTACGCCTGAGGCCATCATAGCGATTAGTTCGTTGTAACGGACCATTTTGCCCAGCGAGAACGCCGCTGCGACAACCGTTATCATTCCGGCGAAGTCGCGGAAGTACAATGTGCTCTGCACGCCGTAGTAGGTGAAGATATTTCCGATTACGGCAAGCATTCCGAGGTTGGCGTGCTCGGTGAATTCATCGAGATTTACGAAAAGGTCGATTACTATTCGCAGGCCGAGCAGCACGCAGAATGCGATAGCGTAGCCTACGAGGAAGTTTTTCGCGACGTATTTATCGAGTATTTTCATTTTTTTGCGATTAGCATCATTTAATGTCGGAGGAGACGCCGATACAAGACCAGCGTCAACACGGACAGCACAGCCAGGCCCGCCCACATTAAGATAATGCCGAACGGGGCGATAACGGCACTTGGATTTTTTGCGATGTTCTTGCCCATCATTATGCAGACGACCAGTGCCAGAGCAGGGGCCACACTTGCTGCAAAGGCGGTGAGTAAATGGCCGCCTTTGAGGATGACACCCAGGCCGATGCCAGTCATAATCAGGGTTATGCAGCCGATGCCGAAGGCGAGGCGGGAGTGTATTTCGGCCCCTATCCCGGCCAGCGTTACGGCGATTTGCCTTTGCAGTTGACCTTGCATCTTTGTCAGTTGAGCACTTGGTCCGGCGCGCAGAGCGACTGATATTGCTTTCGGGGTTGTCTCGTTGAGGATATCGGCTGTTTTGAAATGGTTTGTGACCGCGGCGGGCAGAACAAGGCCTCTAACAATATGTCTGCCGAGGAGTTCCCCAGAGCTCTGGTCCGTCTGCAGTTTTGCATTTCGGATATCTAATATCAGTGTCGGCGCCAGCTCGTCTCCTTCGATATCCAAGAAGGCCCGCTGGCATCGGAGGATTTGTTGCGGCTCGTCGCTGTTCAACTGACGTTCTATAATCATCACATCGTCGGCGAGCTGGAGCCGCTTTTCATTGAGGATTGTGCAGTTTTTCGCCGTAATATCAACAATCTGACGGTCACTGTGCAGCCGAAACGACTTATTCGCGTTGGGTGCGATTGTCGTATTTATCTCCTGGGCCAATAGTTCCGCGGTAAACTGAGCGTATACCTTGCGTGCGAGCCGGGCCACGGGGTCGAAGAGCATTGGGTCGAGGCGTATTTGCTTCATTTCATCTATTTTTTTGAATTTAATGTTGTCGCCGAGCAGAGAACCGAATTCAGTGGTAATTGAAAGCCATTCGAACGAAAAGCCCGCCTCCTCTGCGGGTCCCATTTGATTGGTATTGTGGGCGGTAATGCGAACCTCGTTAAATTTCTCGTGGGGATTGAAGGTTACCTTGGCGGTTTCGGCAGTAATGATTCTTTTTATGCTGTCGTTGTCCGCGACTTCCACGGCGACAACGCCCGAAAGGACATCGTTCCTGATGTCGGCGTTATCGGCGTAAATCAGGTATCGCTCGTCAGGCGGGAGCCGATAGTAACCCTTTCTCTGCACATTTCGAAAGAGTATTTGTCTTGCGTTGTCTTTGAGCGAACTTTCCGCCCTATGCACAAAAATCGGCATCACATAAAAGCTCAGGAGCAAGTTGGCCGTTGCGACTATGATTGCCAGCGCAAGCCCCGGGTAAACCAGCGGCAGCAGCGATATACCGCTTGCTCTGCAGGCGTCAAGCTCGTTGTCGTTTGCCAGCCGGCCGTAGACCAGAGTGGTCGCAAACAACGCAGCCATCGGCAGGACAAAGGTCAGCGTAATCGGCAGAAAGTAGGCCATAAGGTCGATGACCTGGCCTGGGCCTACGCCGTATTCCTGCACGGGGCGCAGGATGCTGCCTAAGCTCATCATCAGCGTAAGAGCCACGGCGGCGAGGACGAAAATCTTGAGAACCTCGCGGAAGATATATCTGTGCAGTGTAAAGACCATAAGCTTATTGCCAATTGTCGATTGCCGATTTGCGATTGTCAATAAAGGCAGGCGGTTTGCAATGAAATTCTGCAGGTTTAGCCCGCGAGATAACGGCTTGACCTCTCTGGCGGGCTTTGGCGGCTCAGGGGGGTGCTAATGTCTGCCAATGGGGAATCGGTGCTTATCGGGTGGAGTTCGATGATAAAGCCGAGGAAAATGACAAGATTTCTCTTGCAATATAAATGGCCTTGGTGGTAGATTAAAATATAAGGTATGGAAACGGGTTAGTGAGGAATCTTAAGGGTTTTTGTGCTGCAAGGGCGAGGAGTCCTTTGGTGCATTTTGGATTTGTCCGACGAATCGGAAAGGAGAGGAAGATGTATCCGAAATCGATAATAACGCGGCTTTTTTTACTGGTGGGGCTGGGGGTATGGGTCTCGTCGGCTAACGCAGGGATATGGACCGAGCCGAATAGCTTTGCTGTGAACGTAACGGAGGGATGTAGCAGAACAGAGGTCCTGACTATTGGAAACGACGGCGGCGAAGAGCTGAATTTTATTCTGCGCTGCCGCGAGACATCCCGTGAAATACCGGAAGGATTGTCCGGCGGCGGAACCGTTGTGTCGATGGTCAAAGCAACCACAGGCGACATTATCCTGGAATACGAGTTTGGCAGACCCGTTGTCAGCAAAGGGGCGGAATATGATACGGTGAAAATAGAGGGCCTGGAAACATACCATCGGACAGGCGCCCCGATTGTTCCGGTCCGTCCGGCGACGATACTGGTTCCTTTTGGCAAGAAGGTAGTGAGTGCTCGAGTGATTCCTCTGGATGTACAGGAATTACCCGGAACATATCGATTACCGCCGGCTCAAAAACCTTATCCTCTCAGTCGCACTGGAATGATTGAGCGAACAGGGCCGAATCCGGCGATTTATGGCCGGGAAGCGCCTTGGCCGGGAATAAACTATGAGCAAACAGGCACTTATTCCAAGCGGGGCTATCAGTTGTTTGTTATTAGCATGTTTCCGGTGCAGTATGTGCCCACGACAGGCAAGCTTGCATATACGACACGGATGCGGCTCGAGATTGAGCTGGCTGATTCTGTCGAGAGAAGCGTATTGAGACCATCAGAAAATGCGACATCGGCATTAAAAAACAGGGTGGACAATCCGGGCACTCTTGCCAGCTACAGCGCCAAAGCGATGTCAGCGGAGAAACTCGGCCTGGTGGGGGCATTACCAGGCGGTGGCCCGTACCAATACGTAATCATAACTAATCAAGCTTTGGCAAGTGCGCCGGGGCCGCGGAATTTCCAGGCACTGCGCGACACAAAAATTGCCCGCGGCATAACGGCAACCATCGTTACGACGGAGTGGATATACGCCAATTACAACGGGACCAAGCCGAGCGGCGGGTCGGACAACCAGACGCGAATCCGTAATTTCCTCATCGACGCCTATCAGAACTGGGGGACCGAGTTCGTCCTGCTCGGCGGCACAAACGCCATTGTGCCTGCAAGATTGTTCTGGGTGAATTCGCTGGCAGGGGAGGTGGATTATATGCCGGTGGATATGTATTACGGCTGCGTGGAGCCGCCGGCGTGCACATTCGATGATGATGCGGATAACCTGTATGGCGAGCCGACTGACGGCGTGGGCGGCGGTGATGTTGATTTGTTCGCCGAAATTTACGTCGGCAGGGCCACGGTTGAGAATGCCACAGAGCTAGCGAACTTTATCAAGAAGACACTGGCTTACAACTCGACATACAGTGATTATTTGCCCCGCGTTTCGATGCTGGGCGAATATTTGGGATTTGGCGGGGTTTCGGAGTACGCCACGGAGTCAATGGAGCAAATTCGGCTGGGCGGACTGTATGACGGTTACTTTACCTACGGATTTGAGAACCATACGCAGCCCGGCTTTTACGATTTTGACACCTCAACTAATCTCTATGACTCTGATAGTTACACCTGGCCTAAAAGTGAGCTGATTAGTCTTATGAATGAAGGCGTCCATATCATCAACCACCTTGGGCACGCCGACTACACATACGATATGAAATTAGACACCTCCGACCTGCCTTCGCTGACCAACGATGATTACTTCTTTGTTTATTCTCAGGGGTGTATGCCAGGTGGTTTTGACACCACCAATTGCTTCGCGGAGGTCATCACAACGGTGGAGCACGGTGCTTTTGCCGTGGTTATGAACGCACGTTACGGCTGGGGGACGTTTAATAGTACGGATGGTCCGAGCCAGCGGTTCGCCAGGCAGTTCTTCGACGCGCCATTAAATAAGAGTGAGGATAAATTAGAGCTCGGCAAAGCCAATCAGGACAGCAAGGAAGACAATCTCTGGGATATTGGCGGAGGGTGCATTCGCTGGTGCTATTATGAGCTGAATTTGTTTGGCGACCCACAGCAGGAGATGAGATTTGAAGAGGCCTGCGAATGGGTAACCCTTGAGCCGGATGGAGGCACGATTGCGCCGGGGGAATCGGATGATATAAGCGTAACTTTTGATGCGATGGACCTGATACCGGGATTGTATGGGGCGGAGATTATAATTAGCTCGAACGACCCGTGTGTTTCAGCGATTGTGCCGGTAACAATGACGGTAAGCGCAGATGCCCTGCAAGTTTCTCCGGCGGATGGTTTTCAATCGAGCGGCACCAAAGGCGGGCCATTTACCCCTGCATCCCAAATTTATACGCTGACGAACAGCGGCAGCGGGCCTGTAAGCTGGACAACGCTGGAAACCGAGGAGTGGCTTGAGGTTACACCGGCTGGAGGGGTGTTAGAGCCAGGTGCTTCGGTAGATGTGAATGTCTGCATAAGTGCCAGTGCTGACCTGCTTGACCCAAACGTTTATTCGCAGGTGTTGACTTTCCAGAACCTCGACAGCGGTAGTATCAAGCCGCGTCCGATAAGCTTGACGGTGAAACCGCCCGATTTGTTCACCGAATCGTTCGATGCAAACGGCGGTGACTTTGCTTTGCTGTCGCTGATGTTTATCCCAAACGAGTCGGGGGCCTACTACGAGGCGTGCCGGGAAAAAATGCAGGAGTTCCCGACTGACTCGAACGGGGGGACATACGTTGCGCTTTGGGATGATGATTTTGCCGAGGTGATTCTGACAGGAGGCGCCAAAGTTCTGTTCTACGGGCAGTGGTACGACAGGTTTTATATCGGCAGCAACGGCTATATCACGTTTGGGCAGGGCGATGTGGGATACTCGGGAACGCTGGAGGAACACTTCGCTATGCCGCGTATATCGGGGCTGTTTACCGACCTCAATCCGCCAAACGGACAGTGCATCTCCTATAAGCAGCTTGAGGACAGGGTAGCAGTGACATTTGAAGATGTGCCCGTTTATGATGGGGACAAGACAGCGAAGAACAGTTTTCAGGTGGAGATGTTCTTTATTGACGGCACGATAAGGATTACATGGCTGAAGGTGGCGGCAACGAGCGGGGTCGCAGGGCTTTCGGAAGGCAAGGGGCTTCCTCCGATGTTCTTTGAGGAGAGCGACCTTAGCAAATACCCTGTTTGCTGGCTGTTGGGTGACTTCGACAGGGACTATACAGTTGGTTTGACTGACTTGAAGATATTTGTTTCTCACTGGCTGGATGGCGACTGCAACACGCCTTACTGGTGTGGCAGAACAGACCTCGATTTCAGCGGGACGGTTCAGGCAACCGACTTTGCCGTTTTCGCAGAGAACTGGCGTATGACTAAGCAATGGTTGCCAGGTCCGATTGCTCATTGGAAATTTGACGAAGGCACCGGCAGCACCGCAGGTGATTCATCGGGCAACAACTACAACGGCACGATAACCGGAGCAACGTGGTTTAATGACCCGGTTCATGGCTGGTGCCTGAACTTTGACGGGTCCGGGGACTGGGTTAGCATTCCAGATACCGCGGCCTTGAACATTACAGGCGATATTACTATTGCTGCATGGGTTTATTTCGCAAAAGGAGGTGCCGAACAATCCATCGTGGCAAAGACCCTGACAAGCGGACATACAAACAGCCCGTTTGATTTCAGGACCAACGTTGAGAATCCACCTAAACTGGACATAGTCAGGTCAGATGCGAGCGGACATGAAGTTGTACACGGCACGCAGCCTGTTCCTTTGAATAGCTGGCACCATGTTTTGGTGAGGGTCGAGAACAAGGTTGCGGACTTCTATATTGATGGGGTTCTCACAGATAGCTACGGGACCCTTACCAAGACGCCGACGGTAAATTCAAAGCCCCTGTATATTGGTAGAAGAGACGACGGGTTGTATTTTACCGGAAGAGTTAATGCTGTGCGGATTTACGACAGGGCATTGTCTGCTGAGGAGATTTGGCAGCTTTATGAAGAGTGGCTGAGTAAAAAGGCGACCAATCCGAATCCGGCTGACGGGGAGACAGGCGTTGACCCGAATGCTGTGCTTATCTGGTCGCCGGGCAAGGATGCCGTGACGCACGACGTGTATTTCGGGATGGACTTCAACGAGGTCAATGACGCCGATATTTACGACGCAAACGTGTATATGGGCAATCAGGATGTGAACTGGTGGGATGCCAACAACTATGACTCAAACGGCCTTGAGCCAGACACGATGTTCTACTGGCGAATCGATGAGATAAGCACGGCAGGCACAACAAAAGGCGATGTCTGGAGTTTTACGACGTGGCCAGGCGAACTCGACCCTAATTTTGCGAGCTGGTGGAAGTTCGATGAAGGAACTGGAACGGTTGCCTATGATTCGGCTGGGGACAATGACGGAAGTCTGGTTAACGGGCCGGTATGGACTACGGGCTACATCGATGGCGGTCTGGGCTTTGACGGCGTTAATGATTACGTCGATGTGCCGGATGATCCTTCATTAAGGTTCACCCAGAATAGCAGCTTCTCCATTTGCGCATGGGGCAACCCGACCTCCGCCGGCGGGAACTGCGAGATTTTATGTAAAATGCAAACGATTGGGAAGTACGACCTATTTACATATGAATTGTGGTGGAATGCGGATTATCAACTGTTCGAGTTTGTAATTTGTCAATCGGGACGTCATTTCGTAGATGTAGCAACGCCGACCGGCTCTGCTCCTGCTGGCAGTTGGTCTCACGTCGTTTGCATCTATGACAACAGAGATATGAAAGTTTACCTCAATGGCGAACTTAAAGGCAGTGGAAATTTCCCCTATGAGACTGGCACCAACACAGCCGACAAGAACGTGGGGATAGGCGCGAGATTAGTCGGTTCTGGGATAGCAAACTACTTTAGGGGAACACTTGATGATATTAGAATCTACAACCGGCCCTTGTCTGATGGCGAGATAGAGCAACTTTATCAAAGCGGCTTGTAAGTGTTTTGTTAGAATTGAACGCAAGCGAGGGCTGAGAACTGTGTTGTTCTCAGCCCTTTTGTTTTGGGCGGTTTGTCATTGAAATTACGCGGGCGATGGCTTAAAACATCGCGTGAACTTATTGCTTGCTGATTGGAGTGCGAATGAGGACAAGGGTGATTTTTGCGATTAGCTTTATTTGTGCCGCGGTTGAGTTTGCCGGCGCACAGGCGGCGGTTCTGCCGAAGACAGCGGAACTTGTTCCTGCTGAGACCATTGTGCTTGTGGATATAGGCGACTTCAATCAGTTGAGGGCGCAGTTTGAGAAATGCTTCGTGGGTAAGTTATACAAAGACCCTGCGATGGCCGCGTTTGTGGCTGACTTTACCGGCAAGTGGCGTGAGAGAATTCAGGAGGACAAGAACCCCGTTATTAAAGCCGTGCTTGATGCGAACTGCTTGCCGGAAGGCAGAGTGGCGATTGCGCTGGTGCTCACGGGGGCGGGGTGGGAGCCGGCGTTTGTTCTCATAGGTCAATGGGGCCGGAACGCCGGCAGGATAAAAGAAGCGATTGAGAGAGCGACTACGGAAGCTGTTGTGCAAGGTGCTAATAAGGCAATCGATGATTACTGCGACGTGAATCTTGTAACATTAACTACATTGACGGCCAAGCAAACCACATATTGTTTTATTGACGATTGCCTCATAGCCGGCACTGACGTCGAGACAGTCAAGTTTGCCGTAGCCCGGATAAAGGGTGCCAGTGGTTCGGCGTTGGCAGCCGATAACGATTACGTCGCGGCAATGGGAGCGGTCGGGCCTTATCACGACGTTGATTTGTATGTGAACACCAAACAACTGCTAAGGACAATGGTCGCCGGAGATACGACCGGCGAGGACCGTATGGTGGTGTCTAATCTGGGGCTCGATAATGTGTCGGGTCTGGGCTGTTCGCTGGGTTTTGGCACGGATGGGGGCGGGTCGCTTTGCGGAAAGGCCTTTTTGAAAACGCTCGGGTCCAGGAGAGGCGTCATGAAGATGCTTGAGACCCGAACGGAAGCAATCAAGGCGCCAGCGTTTGTGCCAGCATCGGCCTATTCGGTGAGTGTTCTGAACGTGGACGTCAAGCGGGCGTATGATGAGCTGGTCAGCATAATTTATGGTTTCGACCCCAATGAGGCAATGTCGCTGCAAAAGCCGCTTGTTGAGGCAGATGCTAATGGCGAGCCGGCGGTTGCACTGAGGCCCGACATAATTGAGCATCTGGGTTCGGAGATAGTGATTGCGCAAACCATAAACAAACCTTTTTCGACCGGCGTGACGCCGACGGAGACCCTGATAGCGATTTCGGTAAGCAACCGCAGCGCCCTGGTAAAATCCCTGTCACGATGGATGGAGCCGAATAATCCTGAATATACGCTGGAATTGTTGGGGCACACGATTTACCTTTTAGGTTCTTCTGGTGTGCCGTTTTTCGGCGGCTCGCCAGCCCCCGCTGCTGTCTTGCGACAGCAAGACGCGGGGGGCAGAATGGCTTTTACGATTACCGACACGCATTTGATTTTAGGCCAGGAGCCGGCTGTTGAGCGGGCGATTCGGACATTGGGAGGTGCGGAGAGTGGGTCGATTGGTTCGGCTGAATGGTTTGCTGCCGCGAAATCCGCCGTGCCTTCCGTTGTTGGATTGGCCTGTTTCGAAGACAACGCGGCATCAGGGGAACTGTTGTGGTGGATGCTGAAAGAAAGTGCAAAGACCCGACGCGCAAATATGGGTATAGGGTCGACTGCGGCTGTTTTGGCAAGTGCTGGCTTATGGCAATCCGCCGATTTTAATCTCTTGCCTGAGTTTGGCGCGGTGCGGAAGTATTTTGGCTGCTCCGCCTTTTACGGCGTCAGCCGGGCCGACGGTTTCATCTTTGAGTTCAAATACCTAAGTTCCCGCACCGGCAATAGCCCTTGACGAACGTCCTGTGACAAGCTAAAATCACCCTCTCATTTGATTACTGAGTTAATTTAATGCGATAGGAGAACCCCGTGAAGGCAAGTGAAATGCGGCCTGGTATGGCCGTTATGATGGATGGCGAGTTGTATATCTGCACTCGTTTTGCTCACGTGACGCCGGGCAACCTGCGGGCATTCGTGCAGGCCAAGCTCAAGAAAATCTCCGACGGCATCACCATGGAGAAGCGTTTGCGTGCCACCGAGGACGTGGAACAGGCGTTTTTAGACAAGCGGGAAATGGAGTACCTTTATTCGGACAGCTCAGGCCACGTCCTGATGGATATGCAGACTTATGACCAGATAACGGCGCCGGATGAGATGATTGGTGAGCTTATACATTTCTTCAAGCCCAACACGGTGGTTACCACGCTTCTGCACAACGGAAACGTCGTCACCATCGAGATTCCCAAGGCAGTTGAGCTGACGGTTACCGAGACGACGCCAATGCTGAGGGGCGCGACGGTAACCAACCAGATGAAGGACGCGGTTCTGGAGACGGGCCTGAGTATCCGTGTGCCTCCCTTTATCAACGTCGGCGACGTGGTGCGAATCAACACCGACGACGGCTCATACACCAGCCGGGTCAACAAATAGCTTTAAGAACCTACCGGCTTAATGAATAACCTTGTTGAGGGGGTAAGTGATAATCCCTGATGCGCCGGCGCGTTTGAGGGCGGGGACGAGGGTCCTTTCGATTTTGTCCTCGATAATCACTTCGACGGCGATGTAGTTGGGGTCGGCCAGTCCTGAAATCGTTGGGCTTTTTTCTGCGGGAAGGACTTTCAATATTTTGTCGAGGTTGGCTTTTTCGACGTTCATTTTCAGGCCGACTTTGCTGCGGGCATCGATGGCGGCCTTGAGAAGCATTGTTATGTTTTCGATTTTTTCTTTTTTGAATTTATCCTGCCAGCTTTGCTTATTCGCAATAAAGCGGGTTGTGGAAGTGATGACGGTGTCTATTATCCGCAGGTTATTTGCCGCGAGCGACGTGCCCGTTTCGGTAAGCTCGACGATTGCATCAACGAGGCGGGCCTTGACCTCGGTGGCGCCCCAGCTGAACTCGACCTTAACGTCGATGTTTTTATCGGCGAAAAACTTTTTGGTTACGTTGACTAATTCGGTGGCGATGATGCCTCTTTTGAGGTCCTGCGTTTTTTTTACTTTTGATTCGTCGGGCACGACCAGAACCCATCTGGCCGGCCTACTTGTTGCCTTGCTGTAACCAAGTTCGCAGACCTCAACGACGTCGGAGGCGTTTTCCATTATCCAGTCGTAGCCGGTTATGCCGGCGTCCAGCACGCCGTCGGCGACGTATCGGCTCATCTCCTGTGCTCGCAACATAGTCAGTTGAATCTGGTCATCGTCAATAGTCGGCAGAAAGCTTCTCCCGGCGCCGGAGATGTTGAAGCCGGCCTTGCGGAAAAGCTCGATTGTCGCCGCACTGAGACTCCCCGCGGGAATACCTAATTTCAGCACTTCTTGTGGCATATTATGTTCTTCCGAAAAATCGGGTTACTTGTGGAGCTTATTGTTTACGTTTTCTTTGCCGGTTTTGTTTTTTTGGCCTTCTGTGCCTTCGGCGATTCACTTTCGTGCCGCAAAAGCGAGTAGAAATCGTGTGCACTTTTCATCGGTATCTGCCGGGCCAAAAAACCTTCTATTTCCTCATAGCCGGCTTCGGCGTGAGCAAGGCCGTTGGTCTTGAGGTATTCTATCATTTTCGGCGTAAGCGGGATTGCGTGGCCCTGCAGCGCCGTCAGCATACAGTAATCGACCACGAAGGGCGTGGCGCCGGCAAATTTTTCGAGGACTTGTTTTGCCGGACGTTTGCCTAATTTTTTGAGGGCCTGCAAACTGAGCATATTGTATTTTTCAAACACCGCTTTCAGCGAGTTGACCAGCGCAGTCGCCATGTTGCGTGCCGTTGCTGTTTCCTGTCCGAGCACTTCGGCTATTTCGTCGACCACGGCCACTCGCAAATCAGTCCAGTCGACAAAGTAGTCCTTGAGTTTTTTGATTGCGGATTGTGCCTGCGCCTCGGTCATATTTTCGCTTACGACGGCATAGACAATCGCATCCACCGGCTCGTCAAATTCGGCGCCTGTGTGCCTGGCGGGTTGCCGCTTCAACGTGCGATACAGTTTTTGAACCTTCTTTGAGTATTCTCTGCTTTCTTTCATAGGCGTTTACAAGAGCATAAGAGTGCCTGGTGAATATAACAGTTATTCGTGCTCATGGTCAATCGAATCTTTGTCCTTGAATTCATTAGCCAAATCGTCGATGAGCTTCATAGTTTCCAGTGCTTTTTTGAATTTGTCGTCCAGATGGATATTCAGAACGGGGCAGAACCTGCTTTTGACTCTCTCGGCCAGCAGCATCTGGATTCGCCTTTTTGCGTGCGTTATCGCGGCGAAGGTGTTGTTTTGGGCGGCTTCCGTGCCCCCGAACATACTCAAATACACGTTGGCGATTCGCAGGTCCGCCGAGACATCGACCCTCATGACGCTTACAAACGCTTCTATTCGCGGGTCGCTGAGGTGGTTTGCTATTGCGTCACTGACCGCCTCCCTGACAACACGCGCGATTTTCTCCTGTCTTCTTGTGGGCATAACTGTTGGCCAGTCGGTTTACTGATACTGAAGGGTTCTCGCTACCTTGACGATTTCATAGAGTTCAAGGATGTCGTCGGTTTTCACGTCGTCGAACCTGGCGATTTTTATGCCGCACTCCGTACCGGTTTTTGCCTCGCTGACATCATCTTTGAAGTGCTTGAGCGACTCGATACTGAGGTTGTCCCGGATAACAATGTTGTCGCGTATCAGGCGTATTCTTGCGTTCTTTTTGACGACGCCGTCGCTTACGAAACAGCCGGCTATTGTGCCGACTTTTGAGACTTTGAAGGTTGTTCTTGCTACGGCTCTTCCGAGAGTTTTCTCCTGCTCTTCGGGTTCGAGCAGACCGACCATCGACTTTTGCAGGTCTTCTGTTATGCGATAGATTATGTTGTAGAACCTGATATCGACGCCTTTTTTCTCGGCCATTTTGGCGACGTGCTCGTCGGCCACGACGTTAAAGCCGATGATGATGGCGTTGGACGCCTCGGCAAGGACGACGTCGCCCTCGGTGATGCCGCCCGTGCCTGCGTGCAGAATCTTGAGCTTGACTTCGGAGGTGCTCAGTTCCGACAGATATTTTGTCAGCACATCCACTGAGCCCTGAACATCGGCGCGGAGGATAAGGTTAAGCTCCTTGACGTTGCCGGCTTTTATCTGGGCGAAGAGGTTCTCCAGGGTGATTTGAGTTCTTTTGGCAAGTGCCCCTTCTCGTTGGCGCATTTGATTTTCTTGTGCGGCTGCTTTGGCTTTGTTGATGTCATCGAGGACGTAGAATCTGTCGCCTGCGTTCGGGACGAACTGAAGCCCCGTTATCTCCACCGGAGTGGAGCTGGCGGCGGTTTTGACGCTTTTGCCGAAGCCGTCCTTAAGCGTTTTGACCCTGCCATAGGCACAGCCGGCAAGGACTACGTCACCTTTGTCCATTCGCCCCTCTTTTATTAGCAGCGTTGCGACCGTCCCCCGTGTGGGCGACAATTTTGCCTCGACAACCCAGCCGGTGGCCGGGATTGTATCGTCGGCCTTGAGTTCCAATAGTTCGGCTACGTAATCGAGGTGTTCAAGCAGGTCGGCGACGCCTTGTCCGGTAGTAGCGCTGGTCTTGACGACTTCGGTTTGCCCGCTCCATTCGACCGGCGCTAATTCGTGCTCCGCCAGCTGGGCGTAAATGCGGTTGATGTCGCGGCCGGGCAAATCTATCTTGTTCAGCGCTACGATGACGGGGACATTGGCCGCCTTTGCGTGATGTATGGCTTCGATGGTCTGCGGCATCACGCCGTCGTCGGCAGCAACGACCAGCACTACTACGTCGGTCATATTGGCGCCTCTGGCCCGCATAGCTGTAAATGCCTCGTGGCCCGGGGTGTCCAGGAATGTAACCTTACCCTGCCCGACATTGACCTGATATGCACCGATGTGCTGGGTGATTCCTCCCGCTTCGCTGGCTGTAACGTTGGTGGAGCGGATTTTGTCCAGCAAGCTCGTCTTGCCGTGGTCGACGTGGCCGAGCATAGTGGCGACAACGGGGCGTCTTTTGGAATTCTGCCGCTGTCTGCTTTCAAAGTCGGCACGTATCCGGTCTTCGAGCGACAGCTTGTGCTCGATTAGCAGCTCTGTGCCGAATTCCAGCGCAACAAGCTGGGCGACGTCCTGACCTATGATTTGGTTTGCGGTGGCTATCAAATTCTGCTGCATCAGCTTGGCTATTATGTCGGAGACCTTGACGGCCAAGGATGCCGCGAGGTCCTTGACGGTTATCGGTTCAGTGACCGTTGCCTTGGCGGGTTTGGCAACAGCCGGCATAGTTTCCTGTCGTGTTCTTGTGGCGATTTTTCGCAGCGGTCGCAGTCGCAGGCCTTCGCTGCCGGCGGCATCCAGCCGAGCCCGCCTTTCCTCCAAATCTCGCTCGTGCCGCTGAGGCAGCAGACGCGTTTTTTTGACGGTTGCAGCATCGTATTCGGTTCGTCTGCGTCCGTGCGTTCGCTCTTTGGGCCGTTTTGTCGGCCGTTGACCCGGCTTGCCTGCAACAGTGCCAAGCTCCTCCTCATCCCGGTCGGAGACAATTAACGGTTCGGTTACCGGAATATCGTGCCTTGGCTTTGGTCTTGGTCGTCGCGGAGCCGCCAACGGCTCAGGCGCTTCAATCCGCACGACTTGAGGGCCCGTCAGTTTTGCCGGCTCAGGTTTTTCGAGCATCGGGCCGGCGGGCACAATCGGTTTCGGCTCTGGTTTGGGCTCCAGTTGCGGGACTTTTGGCTGTTCGACTTCGACCACTTTGGCCGGCTCGGCCAGCGCCTCCGCAATCGGCGGGGCTGCCTGAATCGGCTCCGCAACCGCAACGGCCTGCGGCTCAATCTCAGCACCGACGGGCACTTGTTCTTCCACCTCGGCTACCGGCGGTTGTTCCATTGCCGGTCTTTTTGCCTTGGCTTTCTTGACTCGGACCTTTTCGAGGTCAACCTTTTCGGCTGTTTCGACTGTCGTCGTATGTTCGCCGTTGCTGAACCACTCCTTTATTGTGGCCGCCAGTCCTGCGGAGATGGTGGTCATATGGTTCTTGACGTCCAGCCCCTCATCCTGGCACTTTTTCATTATCGCAGTGCTTGAAACGCCAAGCTCACGAGCCAGAAGATATACTCTTGTTATGGCCACTGCTAAGGCACTCCACTACGTTAGGTCTGTTGTTGACTGTCCGCCTTTAGCGAGACCTCGCTCTGTGGCGGGTCCGCCGGCTGTTTTTGCTCAGATTGTTGCTGCAGAAGTTCTTGGGCCTGCTTCTGTTTGGCGTCAGCCGCCAGGTTTTTGGCTGCTTCAATAGCCGCCGCTACGAGTCGGTGGGCAAGGTCCGGGTTGATATTCAGTTCTGTTACCAGGGGTTCTGCGCCGACGTCGTCCAGGTCAAGGACTGATATGACGCCCAGTGCTATCAGCTTATCCACGAGGGTATCATCGGCGCCCTCGATGCTCTTTACGCAGTTTGTCAATCGTTCTATGCCCTGATTGTATTCGTCTGGTGTGAGGATATCGATGTCCCAGCCGGTGAGGCGTGCGGCGAGGCGGACGTTCTGTCCGTGCTTGCCTATCGCCAGGCTCAACTGGTCTTCATCCACGACGACGGTCGCTCTACCCAGTTCAAAACACAGTGCGACTTCGCTGACCTTGGCCGGCATAAGCCCATTTGTAATGAATACCTGCGAGGAATCGCTCCAGCGGACGATGTCAATTTTTTCGCCGCCAAGCTCATCGACGATGCTCTTTATGCGGCTGCCGCGCACGCCGACGCAGGCGCCGACGGGGTCAACCTTTTCATCGAGGGAGGCGACGGCGACCTTGGTTCGGTAGCCCGCCTCGCGGGCAAGGGCCCTGATTTCAATAATCTCTTCGGCGATTTCGGGCACTTCCTGCTCGAAGAGCCGGCGTATGAAATCCGGGTGCGTCCTCGAAAGGATGATTTTAACCTGGTTCGAGACCTCCTTGACTTCGAGTATGAGGCACCTGATTCTTTCGCCCGGCTTGTGCGACTGGCCGACTATCTGCTCACCCTTCGGCATAAATCCTTCAGTTCGGTGGTCCAGACCGACGACGAGTGAGCCGCCTTCGTATCGCACCACCGAGCCGCTCACTATCTCGCCTTTGCGCTGCACAAACTCGGAGTAGATGCTGTCTCTTTCGTCGGCCTTTATTTTCTGAATCATAACCTGCTTGGCGCTCTGGGCGGGTATTCGGCCGAGCTGTTTGATGTCGATTGGCTGTTTATCCTTTAAAGCGGTAACCTGCCCCGTGTTGCGGTCGATTTGGACCACAATTTCGCTGTCAGGCGCCCCGAAATGCTTCCTGACGGCAGAGACCATAGCTTCTTCCAGGTCGGCAAAGATGGATTCCTTGTTGATGTTCTTGTCTCTGGCTATGTTCTCAACGATTCTCAGCAATTCCTGGTTCATTTGCTTCCACTTCCTTACTTTCGGAAAAAAAATGGAAACCATAACGGTTTCCACTACCCCAGCACGGCCCCAACGAATACAGGTTGTCGTCGGTTTGATGCTACATCATCTGCCTCCGGTGATGGGCGCCGCAAAATGCGGTCCCATCAGCAACCCGACTTATCAGCCGCCACTGGAGCAGAAACCTATGCATCCCGGCCACCATCGGCACGAAACCTGCCCGTCCGGCAGGCGAGCCCTCGCCGAACCGACCTATTGTTCGGCTAATATCCACTGTTCGTAGACCCTGTAAACACCATTCTACGCACCTACGGATTCAGGTTCTGCAGCCGTAATCCTTAACACATAAAAACATTATACTAATCGTCAAAGCCGGTAATAACAATAATTTTTTTTGCGATTCTGAGGAATTTTTGGGGTTAGTTGGTGGGACTTGAACGGATTCATCCGCACAACAGCAACAGTTGTAACTTGTTCTATTGAGCAGATTTATGGGATTAGAGTGTATTTGCGGATGCGTTGGGTGTCGTTTCGGCTGTCAGGTTGCCACCGGCTGAGGGATTTGCCGGGCGACGGATGCCGGCTCCATTGGCAGGGTGAAGAAGAACGTAGCGCCTTCGCCGAGTTTGGAGGTGAGCCATATTCTGCCGCCGTATAGTTCAACGATTTTCTTGACTAAGGTAAGCCCCACGCCGGTGCTCTCGAACTGGTCTTTTGGCTGGAGGGTCTGGAAGAGCTTGAAGATTTTCTCGAAATGCTGCTCCGCGATGCCGGGGCCGTTGTCGGAGACGCTGAATTTCCAGAAACCGTTTTCCTCGGTGCAGCCGACTTTTATGACTCCTTCGGGCTTATCCATAAATCTTACGGCGTTGCTGAGCAGGTTTTGGAAAACCTGTTGAATGCGGGTTAGCTCGGAGGTAATAACAGGGAGCTGGTTTTCAACGGTGATGTGTATGTTGGCAGGGGGGGCGAGCGACTCGATAACCTCGGGCATAAGCTTATTGAGGTCGATTTGGACGGGGGCCTCTGTTAAGCGTCCTATTCTTGAGTATTGGAGCACGCCATCGAGAAGGTTGTTCATCCGGTTGACTCGGCTGAGAAGCAGGTTGAGTTGTTCTTTGCCCTCTGCGTCGAACTTGTCGGCGTAGTCCGCCGCCAGCCAGTCGGTGAGGGCCTTGATGGCCCGCAGAGGCGCCTTCAAATCGTGAGATACGATATATACGAAGTCCTGGAATTCCTTACTGATACTTTCGACCTGCTTGAGCAGCCCCTCGACCTCGCTCGGGGCGGTGAGCTTGTCCTGCCTCGGCTCGACGCCGAGTCGAGACGGGTCGCACCGTTGAGTCTGTTTTTCCTCTGCGGTCTGTGGTTTATCCATCAGCCGATTCCTCATATCATCGGTCTTGAGTGTGGTTACAAGGCCCCCTAATCAAGAATGGCTCCTGCGTATAGGTTTAATATCGTGAGTAAGCCGGAAGTAGTTAAATACAGGAGTGATGCTTTCATCAGATGCGTGGTATTCCCGCAAAAAAATGGGGGAGATTGCGGGCTGTCGGACAGGCAGTTCTGCTCTGGTCCGATAATGTGCCCGACTCTGCGTCTGGTTAGTCGGGGGCAGGAGTGAGCAGGGCGGTTATCTTCTCTGCTGATACATCAATTCTTGATACCCGCAGCCGTTTGCCTCCGAATTCGAAGACCGGCTCAAACGGTTCGTCGTTCAGAAGCGACCGACAAACTTGGGCCGCGATGTTATTCGGCTCCATACCAGTGGAAGACAGCCAATCCAGGTATGCCTTGTCGCCTATCAACTTCGCCACGGATGTGATGTTGACTGCGCCGAGAGCGACACTATTGATGTGCAGGTTCAGCAGTCCTTGTTGGTTGATTGTGGGATTCAGCTCGATGGTTGCAACAAGGTCAACAGGCCTTGCCCCGGCAGTCGCCATCAGGATGATTTTCTTCTGTGGTGTCAAAAGGACCTGCGGGTCGGTTAAAGTGATATTGTGCAGTTTTATGGGCTGATGCAATCGGGCGATGATATCATTTAATCCCTCCTGCGTGATAACGACCTCAAACGACTCGCGGAGCTGAGCACCGTTGAAAACAGCCGGCAGCAGGTTATGCGTCAGATACGGGCTTATCTGATTTTGGTCTGCAACTCGAACGGGGGCGTAGCGGCTGGGTTTGTATGCCGTCAAAGCCAACGCCAACGCTAACAATACCAATACGAGAACAATTCCCAGCCGGAAGTACCATCTGAATTTTGTCTTTTTCGCTTTTTGCGAATCTTTTTTCATCGCAGCACAACTGAAGTCTTGTTAGAAATACATCGGGCGGTTATAGTAAGAGTTCAAAAGTTAAAAGTAAAAGCTAAAAACTAAAGAGAAAGGATTTGTTGATATGTCGAATCACTTTGGCGACCGGCTGTTTGAGGCCGTAAAGAGCAAGCATACATCATTGATTGTAGGATTGGACCCTGTTTACAGCCGGCTGCCTTCAGCGATAACGAGCCGACGGGAGATGAACGATGAGTTCGACGTGGCCTCGGCGGTTGATGCGATATTCGATTACTGCACACAGGTGCTGCGGATTGTTGCGCCGATGGTGCCCGCCGTGAAAATCAATATCGCCTTTTTTGAAAAATACCTGTGGGAGGGCATTGAGACGTACTATTCGCTTATTTCGGAGGCGAACGAGCTGGGCTTAGAGGTAATCGGCGACGTAAAACGCGGTGATATCGGCCACACGGCTGAGGCATACGCGGCGGCGCATCTGGAAAATCCGGAAATGGCCGGCCTGGAGGATACACTTGCCCCCGATGCGATTACCATCAACGGTTTTGCCGGTGCCGAGGGCATAGAGCCGTTCGCGGATGTTGCAACCAAACAGGGTAAGGGCGTTTTTGTGTGGGTGCGGTCGAGCAACCCGGGCGCTGCTGTCATCCAGGATTGTGCCTGCAGCGACGGGCAAAAGGTGTATGAGAAAATCGCCGAGGTTGTCGGCGAGATTGGCGACAAACCCGAAAGAATCGGAAAGGCCGGCTACAGTAATATCGGTATGGTCGTGGGTGGGACTGCGCCGGAGGCGACCGCCGCACTGCGGAAAAAATACGATAAGGTCTGGTTCCTCGTCCCCGGCTATGGCTCGCAGGGCGCCTCGGCAGCAGATTGTGTCCGCTTCTTAAAACACGACGGTAGCGGAGCGCTGATTAACGCCTCTCGCTCGATAATCTACGCCTACGAGAATCTTAAATACAAGGAGCAGTTCGGCGACAACTGGAAAAAAATTATCGAACAGGCCGTCATCGACGCCAAATTAGACATCGCAAAGGCCGTCCAGGATGCACTGTAGCTTTTGGGCTTGTTTTAGGTTGTTGTCTGTATATCATAGTTTCGTCAGAAAATAGGTTTGGTTGGTGATACTATGATTGCCATAGTCGAGCAAAATCTGGAAGCGTTGCAAAAGTTGTGTCGGCAGTATCATGTCTTTCGGCTTGAGTTGATTGGTTCTGCGCTAACGCGTGAGGATTTTGACTTAAAAGAAAGCGACATTGATTTTCTCGTTGAGTTTCAGCCGTTGAAACAGGGCGAATACGCAGACACCTATTTCGGACTGCTTGAGGCGTTAGAATCGCTTTTCAACAGACACGTCGACCTCGTTATGGTTCGTGCCATAAAGAATCCTTATTTCCTCGAATCCATTAATAAGAGCCGGAAGGTGCTTTATGCAGCTTGAGACCAAAAAACTACTCGAAGATATTCGGCAGGCCTGTGAAGAAATATCTGTGTTTACCGACGGCAAAACGTTTCAGGATTATAAGCAGGACCGCCTACTTCGAAGCGGAGTCGAAAGGCAGTTTGAGATTATCGGTGAGGTACTGAACCGTCTCGTCAAGACCGCCCCGGATGTGGCCAATCAAGTCAGCCATTACAAACGCATCATCTCTTTTCGTAACATCCTGATTCACGGCTATGACCTCGTTGAAGATGCCGTCGTATGGGATGTCGTAGCGAAAGACCTGCCATTGCTCCATAGCCAAGTTGTCAAGCTGCTGGGTAATGCTCATTAATATGGACACGAATTTTCTCGGCGGTAAAACATTTCTGGTGATGGGTTTGGGGAGGTTTGGGGGAGGGGTGGACGTTGTGAAGTTCGCCTGCTTGGTCGGGGCGCAAGTCATAGTTACGGATTTGGCAAAGCGGGAGGCGCTTGCCGAATCAATTAAGCAATTAAAAGGTCTTGAGGTTGAATATCATCTTGGCTCTCACGACCCAGCCGATTTTCAGCAGGCCGATATTGTGGTCGTCAACCCGGCAGTGCCATTAGATAACAAGTTTGTGCAGATAGCCAGGCGGGCCGGAAGGCGGGTTACTTCGCAAATAGAACTATTCTTTGAACTTTGCCCAGCCACGATAGTCGGCATAACCGGCGCAAACGGTAAAAGCACGACGACGGCACTAACCGCACATCTTCTGCGAAGTCGATTTGGCAACAAAGTTTGGCTGAGCGGCAATATAGGCAATGAGCCGATGCTGACAATCGTTGACCAGATAAGCCACGATGATTTGGTTGTGCTTGAACTGTCGAGTTTCCAGATAGAGCAGTTGACCCAAAGCAAACAAGCCCCGCAGGTCGCTGTGCTGACCAATCTTACGCCTAATCACTTGGACCGTTATGGGACATTCGAGGACTATTGCAGGGCGAAAGAGCCGCTTTTCCAGTATCAGAAACTTGATGAGAAACACCCGGCGGTTTCGATTTTCAACGGCGAGGATAAGGTTGGTTGTGAGTGGTTTGATAAATACAAGGAAAAGACGGGTCGGCTTTGTATGAAGTTTTCAGCCGACGAAGTGCCAGCGGGTATTCGCAAGGTTTTTGGTTTGCCGGGCCGGGCCAACCTCTCAAATCTGGCTGCCGCCCTTGCTGTTGTCCGGTATTTTGGCGTAACCGACGAGCAGGTAATCGCTTGCCTGCCCAAATTTAAGGCCCTGCCCCATCGGCTGCAGCTTGTCGCGGATGCAAAGGGCGTTCGCTGGTATAATGACTCAAAGGCCACAACCCCCGATAGCGCAATTGTCGCCCTTGAGGCGTTTGACAGCCCAATTATCATCGCGGGCGGGTATGATAAGCACATACCCTTCGGTGGATTCGGCCAAAAAATCGCCCAAAGAGCCAAAGCCGCAATCCTCATAGGCCAGACTGCCCAGGTGATAGCCGAGGCCATACAGGCCCATCCGCAAAGCCACGCACAGGTCAAACGTGCAAAGTCGCTGGCTGAGGCGGTTGTGCTGGCCAATGCCCTTGCGGAAAGGGGGGACGTGGTAATACTAAGCCCCGCCTGTGCAAGTTACGATATGTTCGAGAATTACGAGCAGCGGGGAGAGCAATTTATAGACCTCGTAAGTAAACTTGCGCACTAATTATCGGAACATTCGTCTGCCTGTCATTTTATTATTGATAATTGATAATTGATTATTGAGGGTGACATTGGCCTTCGAATCAACAATCATCAATAATCAATTATCAGTTGCTAAAGCCATCCCTTGAAGCCGTCGATTTGCACCGTGATAACACATTCGATTTTTAAGGGATTGGTGCGATGGAGGACATGCCCGAGCGAAGGAGAGAGAGACGGCTAAGGTATCAATGGCCCGTCTGGTTCGCCGAGGATTTTAATGGGATGCTTTCCCAGGGTCAAATGGTGGACGTTAGCAGCGGAGGGGCGGCCTTTACCTGTTTTGCCGACAGGGGCTGTCCCAACCCGGGCCAGCACATAACTACACGTATTAGCGTCCCGTTTTATTACCCGGATGAAAGTTTCGATGTCAGCGAATTTGTCCGTGCCGGCTCCGTCTGTCGTATTGACCATCTCCCCAATGGTCTGCGGCGGGTCGCGATACAATTCTCCAACCCGCTTCCGTTCAAACCCGGCGAACAGCCCTTCGCTCGGTTGGATTACCAGGCTGTCTCTGAAGCCGCGACAGCTTAACAACAACGCTACGGTAACTCTTAACGATTCATCCCCCGAATGGGAGTGCTGGGATTCGAACCCAGGACCTACGCATTAAAAGTGCGGTGCTCTACCACCTGAGCTACACTCCCGGTTGGCCGACCAAGATAACCGCTTTGGTGATGACTTGTCAATGACTACCCCCGACAAAACAGGACTGTCAGCGGTTCAATTGCGCGTAAACACGGTCTGTCGTCATTGACACCGGCCTTTTGGATAGATACCATCGCTCGTCTATGAAGGTTCTGGAGCGCATAGTATGACTAATGTGACGCTAATAACAGGTGATGGCATCGGCCCGGAGATAGCAGAGGCCGCCCGAAGGTGTATTGATGCAACCGGGGTGGCAATCAACTGGGAAACGTGCGAGGCGGGGGCTGAGGTGATGGAGAGGGAAGGCACCCCTCTGCCCGAGGCCACTTTGGACTCGATAAGGAAAAACCGCGTCGCGCTGAAGGCCCCGATAACGACGCCTGTCGGCACCGGCTTCCGCAGCGTCAACGTGCACCTGCGTCAGGTGCTTGACCTGTATGCCTGTGTCAGACCCTGCAAGAGCTACAAAGGCGTTCGCAGCAAATATACCGACATCGACCTTGTCATAGTCCGCGAAAATACGGAAGACCTCTACGCGGGTGTCGAATTCGAGAAGGGAAAGGACGAGACGGCTGAAATTATCAACTGGCTGAATAAGCACAGCAAGAAGCAGATAAGGCAGGATTCCGGGATAAGCATTAAGCCCATTTCGATATTTGGAACGCAGCGTATTGTCCAGTTTGCCTTTGACTATGCCCGCAGGATGGGACGCAGGAAGGTAACAAGCGTTCACAAGGCCAACATTATGAAATTTACCGACGGACTGTGGCTGGACGTGAGTCGGCAGGTCGCAGCGAAAAACAGCGACATCGAGTTCGAGGACCGCATCGTTGACAATATGTGTATGCAGCTTGTTCAAAAGCCCGAACTTTACGATGTTCTTGTGCTGCCCAACCTCTATGGGGACATAATCAGCGACCTGTGCGCGGGACTGGTGGGGGGGCTGGGTATGGCGCCGGGCGCCAATATTGGCGAAAAGGCCGCGATATTCGAGGCGACGCACGGCAGCGCGCCGAAATACAAAGGGCTTAACAAGGTCAACCCCGTCGCGCTGATATTAAGCGGGGTGATGATGCTTCGGCACATAGGCAAGTCGGCGGAGGCCGAAAAGCTCGAAGCTGCTGCGGCGGCGGTTATCGCCGAGGGCAAAGACGTAACATACGATATGAAAGAAGACCGTGACGACCCCACCGCTGTCGGCACGCAGGAAATGGCCGACGCCATCATTGCGAAAGTAAAAAGTCAAAAGTAAAAAAGCAAAAGTTTACTGAATTAGGAGTTATGGAAATGAAAGTTTTTCCTCAACGATGGGGGCCTATAATGTGCGCTTTTGTCGGTTTTTTGCTGGGTGCTTTAATACCTGCTATGTTAGCTAATATGCCGCCTGTTCGCGACGCTGTAAACATTCTACTTGGCAACCGTGTGAAACCTGAAGTTCGTCCCCTTGTAGATCCTAGCGTCATCCAATATTTGCCTCCTCAAGAACGCCCCCGTATGTATCAGAAAGTTCCCCCACCTAGTGTAAACCCTCAAGGAATGAGTGTTGCGTGTGGGTGCTTTGGTCTGGTTGGTGCTCTCCTTGGCCGTAGGGCTGGTATTCGCAACAGGCGGTTGTTCTGGTGCCCAAAATGCAGCGGTTGGAAAATTGGGAGGGGAACAGCAAAGTTTTGGAGTCTGAGATTTATCGGTAGGCCCAACAAATGTTATGATTGTGGGCATGAATGGAAAGGGTAGTTTTGTAGGGTGCGATTTAGCACACGCGGTTTCTGGAACGGCCAAACGAAAAGAACACAAGATGAAATAAAACAGGCCTCGCAATTTGCGAGGCCTGTTGGTTTTTGAACGCTTTGACCTTCGTCAGGCGGGTGTCACGTTGGTGGCGCAGGGGCCTTTTTTGCCTTGGCCAATCTCGAACTGGACTGCCTGACCTTCATCAAGAGTCGCATAGACCGCGGTCTTTATCTCCGAATGATGGACGAACAAATCTTCGCCTCCGACATCCGGAGTGATAAATCCATAGCCCTTGTTTGCGTTAAACCATTTTACTTTACCTGTACTCACTCTGTACTTCTCCTTCGCTCTGTTTCCAGAGCGCACAAATAATATCTCTCATGTTAATTTACCAGGAGGTACTATCGAGAGATGAAAGAATAACCCTCTGAGGAAGCATTATAACATAAAACCTAAGATGTACAAACAAAATATTATTTTTTTCTACAAAAAAACGTCATCAGTTTTGTATAGGGCACTTAAGCACCTTCCTTCTTTGCAGAAGTTGATTTTTGTGGCAAAAAGTAAGATTTAGGTGTAGTCTATATATTCTTGTCACGGGAAACAATTACTGAAGAAGGATATTACCGTTGAGTCAGGAAACCTATCGCAAATTGATTTCGGGTGAAAACGGCGGCGTAGCAGTGGCAGTTTTGCGATTTTTTCTGCGAGTTGTCGCGGCATTCTACGGGCTGGTTATCGCCCTGCGCAACCGATTATACGACAAGGGCTGGCGCAGCAGTTATGCGGTAACCCCTGCCGGCCTCGTAACGTCTGACAGGACACAGGCCACGGTTCCGGTTATAAGCATCGGCAACATAACGGTCGGCGGCACCGGTAAGACGCCGATGGTAATATGGTTGTGTAACTTTCTACAGGCAAAGGATATCAACTGTGCCATACTTACCCGCGGGTACAAGGCGACGAAGGGGAAACAATCCGATGAGCCGGCAGTATTAGTCAGGAATTGCCCAGGCGCAGCATTGGTGGTAAATCCTGACCGGCTGGCGGGTGCTATTGAAGTAGTCAAAAGACACCACGCCCAGGTACTCATTATGGATGACGGGTTTCAGCACCGTCGGCTGCACAGGGACGTTGATATCGTAACCATCGACGCGACGCTGCCGTTCGGATTCAACAGGTTGTTGCCCGCGGGATTGCTGCGAGAACCTATTACTGCGTTGAAAAGGGCGCACGCGGCAGTCATTACCAGGTGTGATTTGGTTTCGCAAGACAATCTGGCAAAGTTGGCGGAGACCATAAGCCGGATAAATCCGAATATAGTTATAGCACGGACGATTCACGCCCCGGTTTGTGCAATGACGGCGGGCGACAGACAGATTCCACTCGAACAATTGCGGGGCAGGAAAGTCTATGCCTTCTGTGGCATCGCCAATCCGGATGCCTTCCTTGCGACAATCGGCCGGCTCGGCGCCAACCTCGTCGGCTCGAAGATTTACGACGACCATCACAACTACACTGCCAGAGACGTCAGCAGGATTTATGCGGACGCGGCACAGTCAGGAGCCGAAATGATACTTGCGACGGAAAAAGACTATAACAAAATCGGTCTGCCGGATAATGCCTCGGATTTGGTTTTGGCATATCTGGCGGTGAAGCTGCGGTTCGTTTCAGGCCAGGACCAGACAACCCAGTTGATTGAACGGTCGCTGGCAGGTAAAATCCGTGGGAAACGAACTGCTTAAACGCAGGGACTTCCTATGTATGAGAATCTTCTGAATGCCGTTGCAAAACTTGGCTCGCCGAAAGTGCTGCTGGTGGGCGACTTTATGCTGGACGTGTATATCTACGGTGATGCCGAGCGGATAAGCCCGGAGGCGCCTGTGCCGGTGCTAAAGGTAACTAAAACCGATTATAGCTGCGGCGGTGCGGGTCTGGTGGCGGCCAACTTGTGCGCATTAGGCGGGGTGCCTTTGTGCGCAGGCGTCATAGGCAATGACGCAAACGGGGAAAAACTCAAAGGTCTGCTTAAGGCAATGGGGGCCGACATTTCGGGCCTTATAGCGGTATCGGACAGACCCACGACAACCAAACAGCGTTTGATAGGTTTGGCGCAGCACCGCCACCAGCAGCAGTTATTCAGAATGGACAGTGAATCGACCGAGCCGCTGACTGAGCGACAATACGCGCGGCTGGTCGAGATTTTTGAGGGCAAGCTGCGACAGGCCGACATTATTTGTTTGCAGGACTACAACAAGGGCGTCCTGGCTGAAGCATTTTGTAAAAAGGCAATACGTTTAGCGGCCAAGGCGCGCAAAAAGGTCCTGATTGACCCGTCGCCCGTCAGTAATTATTCGAAATACGCCGGCGCTACACTGATTACACCGAATCGGTATGAAACGGGTATGGGTGTTGGTTTTGAGATAAAGACAATTGAGGACGCCGCCAGGGCCGCCCGGCAGCTTGTGCGAAAACTGGACCTTGAGTCAATAGTCATAACATTAGACAAGGAGGGGGCGTATCTCAAATCGCCTGACTTTGACGAGCATATACCGACGCGGCCCCGCAGCATTTACGATGTTACCGGCGCAGGAGACACCGTATTAGCGACTCTCGCATTAGCGCTTGCGGCGGGTTGTGATTACAAGGCCGCTGTGCAGTTGTCGAACATCGCCAGCGGGATAAAAGTGGAGAAATTCGGCGGCGCAACGGTGACTGTAGATGAGGTGGTTACTGAAATTGCCTATCTTAATCGCGGCAGCGAAGGCAAAATCCGGTCGGTCGATTCGCTGCTGGCGGAACTGGCCTGGCGTCGCAAGCAAAACCAGCGCATTGTCTTTACAAACGGCTGCTTTGATGTCATACACAGGGGACACATCGAATTCTTAAAATTCTGCAAGCATCAGGGCGATGTGGTAGTAGTCGGGCTAAACAGCGACGAGTCCGTCAAGACCATCAAGGGGCCTGACCGGCCGATTCATAACCAGGTTGACAGGGCCACGGTTTTAGGCGCGATGGAGAGCGTGGATTGCATCACCATATTCGATGAGCCGGACCCGCTAAAGCTGATTGAAAAGGTCAAGCCGGATGTCTTAGTCAAAGGCAAGGACTGGAAGGAAAAAGGCGTCGTCGGCGCTGAGTTTGTCCGGTCATACGGCGGCAAGGTGGTCCTGGCGCCTTTGGTGGAAGGCAAAAGCTCGACGCTGGTCATCGAAAAAATAAAATCGCTTGCCGCGAAGAAAAAACAGGCGATGTCTAAAGGGGGCAAGTCCCGATGAACAGGAAAGTAGAAAGCCAGATAACCCAGATTATCGAGACGCACAAAAAGATGGTTGCGGAGCTTCAGGTGTCCGGGCTGGAGATTATCGCCAATGCGGCGGAGGCGATAATCAGGGCGATGAAGAAGGGCGCAACGGTGTATATCTGCGGCAACGGCGGCTCCGCGGCCGATGCCCAGCACATTGCGGCTGAGCTGGTCAACAGATTTGAATGCAATCGCAGGGCGTTGGCGGCAGTCGCCCTGACCACCGACGGTTCCGTTATGACTTCGATTGCCAATGACTTCTCTTATGAAACCATATTTGCCAGGCAGGTGGAGGCCCTTGTCAAAAAAGGGGACGTTTTCTGGGCGATATCAACAAGCGGCTCATCGCCTAACGTTTTGGCGGCCGCCAAAGTCGCCAGACAAAAAGGGGCTTTGGTGCTTGCCTTTACCGGCAAAAGAAGAAGTAAACTCGAACGGCTCGCTGACATCTGTCTGTGTGCAGACGATAAATCAACCGCCAGAAGTCAGGAAATACATCAGCTTGCTTATCACGTAATCTGTAAGCTCGTTGAGCAAAGTTTTGCATAGGCGAATAGGACTATGTCGAACAAAGCAATATTTTTAGACCGCGACGACACATTGGTCGAAGACCCCGGGTACATAAATAATCCCGACCAGGTGAAACTTCTTGAAGGCGTCCCCGAGGCGCTAGCCGAACTTAGAGCGATGGGCTATAAGCTTGTCGTCGTGTCGAACCAGTCCGGCGTAGCGCGAGGAATTGTGACGGAGGAGGTTCTGGGCCGGATTCATAAGCGGCTTGAGCAACTGCTGGCGGGAGAGGGCGTATCTTTGGACCGCATTTACTATTGTCCGTACCATCCGGAAGGTGTGATTCCGAAATATCGCAGGGACAGCGACCACAGGAAGCCCAATCCGGGGATGCTGCTCGACGCGGCAAGGGATATGGATATCGACCTTACGGAATCGTGGATGGTCGGCAATGGGCCTCGTGATATAGAGGCGGGTGCGCGGGCGGGATGCAGGACGATACTTTTGGACAGCAGAGGCCACGAGCAAAAAATTCAGCCGGGCGAGCGTGCCCCGGACTACAGGGCCGTGAACCTGAAAGAAGTCGTGAACATTATCAAAATGCACGTCCGCTCTAATCAGAAGCCGCCCATTGCAGCGGCGCCGGCTGCACAGCCAGCTCCGCAGCGAGGTGAAGAACCGCAACAGCAACTCACGCCTTCGCAGCCAACCGACTCGGAACAAGTCAACCCACAGCAGACTGAAAAACAGCCGACGACCAACCAACCCTTCGGCAGTGAGCTCAGGGCCGAACTGTTGCTCCAAAGTATTCTCGACCAGCTTAAGCTGATGCAGCGTAGCCGAATGTTTGGCGAGTCCGAGTTCTCGATTCCGCGGTTTATTGCCGGTGTGGTCCAGGTTGCTGTGGGATTTTGCCTGTTAATCAGCGTATGGTTCCTGTTAGGCCCCGACAAACAAACCGACCGGCTTCTTGTTGCCCTTGGCTTTGCTGCGGTCCTGCAAATAATGGCTCTTACGCTCTACACGATGCAGAGGCCGAAGTAACGTTTGCTCACAGAGAACACTTGCCGAATAATTTGAGCACAGCGAAATGCCTGATGTGAATGACAATATACTGGTCTGGCTGCCCTCGCCTATGGGGGACGCCATTTTATGCACGCCGGCTCTGCGGGCCATACGCAGGCGGTTTGATTCCTCAAAGATAACGTTTTTCGGCAGCAGCGTTGTGCGACAGGTTCTTTCGCCTTGCAGCTTTGTGGATACGTGGCTTGAACCGGATGGCAGCGGAGTGTTCGCCGCGGCCCGGATGCTAAGGGGCTGCAATTTCACTCGTGCAGTCCTTTTCAAGAATTCCTTCGGCTCTGCGCTTGCCTGTTTTTTGGCCCGGATACCTGCCCGCGTCGGTTACGCACGGGAGGGACGAGGGATTTTGCTGACCGAACGACTTCGCCCGCCTCAATTACTTTCGGGTGATTTTAAGCCGATATCGATGGTCGATTATTACCTCGCTGTTGCATCGCGGCTGGGGGCTGATGTGCAGGATAGACGCATCGAATTGTCAGTCGAGCCAAAGGATACCGGGACGGTCAAAGCCAAATTGCCGCAGGCGTTCAGTCGGCGTGGGCCTTTAGTGGTTCTTGTTCCCGGTGCGGCGGCGGGGCCGAGCAAACGATGGCCGGCGGAGAGATTTGCCAAAGTTGCTGACTGGCTGGTTGCCAATTACAAGGCGACAGTCGTTCTGTCGGTCGCACCAAATCCTGAAGAGAAGCAAATCGCAGAGCAGATTGTCAACGCTTCGTCGAATCAGCTTGTTAATCTGTGCGATACTCCAATTTCACTGGGTGAGCTGAAAGCGCTTTATTTGATAGCGGATTTGGTCATTTGCAATGACACGGGGCCGAGACATATAGCGATAGGACTGCAACGGAAAGTCATTACGCTGGTTGGGCCGAATGACCCGGCGTGGACGGACCCGGGCTACAAAGACGAGGTATTCATCAAAAGCCAGGTTCCCTGTGCCCCCTGCGATAAGCCAATCTGCAAAAAGCCGTCGCATTTGTGTATGGAGGCAATCACGGTCGAAATGGTCTGTCAAACGGCGGCATCGTCGCTCGTCGCTAAATGCCCGAAGGACAAGGCACGATGGACGAGAGACGAGGATGCGGAGTTCTTTGTTGACCCTGGTTACAAGGCGGGACTTCAAAAACTCGGGCTTACCTCGATTGACGCCGTTTTTGCTTTTCAGGCGGGGAGGAATCTTGCCAAGGATAATCTCGCCCCGCATCGGAGTAGAGTCGAATTTCAGATTGAATCGCCTGCAACTACGGTTTTTTTGAAACGCTATGACCGGCCGCCGATACCGGCCCAGTTGAAAAACTGGCTGTCGGCAAAGAAACGAATCAGTTGCGCCTTAGCGGAGGTTGACGCGGCACGAAACCTGTCCGCAATGGGCATAAATACTCCTCGGATGGTCGCGTGGGGTCAGCAATGGGATGTTTTCTTCGAGAAACGCAGTTTTGCAGTCATCGAGAAAATATGGGACGGCGAATCGCTTGAGCGAAGATTGCCTGGTTTTTTCAACGGGCCTGCGACCGCGGAAAACCTGATTTTACGCCGGCAGTTTATAAGGCAGTTGGCGGCATTTATAAGGAAATTCCACGACACCGGCTACCGTCACCGCGACCTGTACCTGTGCCACATATTCAGGACTCTGGATGACAAATTTTATCTGATAGACTTGGCCCGAGTGTTCAAGCCGATGCTGCTTGGCGCCCTGTACCGCATCAAGGATATTGCTCAACTGCACTATTCGGCCCCTGCCAAATGCTTTTCGAGAACGGACCGGCTGCGATTCCTTCGAGCGTATCTTGGCCGGGACAAGCTGGATAGTCGGGACCGAACTCTTGCCAGGCGGATTCATAACAAGGCAAAACGGATGGCACGTCACGACGCAAAACACGGCAGGATTGTTCCTTTCGCAACTTATGATACCGGCAGGATGAAACCTAAGGTAGCAATCATAATCGAACGAGCCGACGTGGAGTTAGGCGGCGCCGAACGCTCTGTAAGCGAATTGGCTGAGGCGCTTAGGGCACTTGATTATGATACTCATATTCTTGCGGCCAAAGGCAAGGCAGGAAAAGAAAACGTGCATATTCTTTGCGGCGACCTGCCGGGCAAAAGGACCGACTACCAGATTTTTGCTGAGGCCCTGAAAAAACACTTGGAAGACAACCATTACGATATCGTTCACAGCGTCCTGCCCTTCGATTTTGCGGACATTTATCAGCCGCGGAGCGGCACTTACGCCGAAACCATAATCCGCAAGGCCGCCACTTATCGTTGTCCTGTTCTGCAGGCACTAAAAAGATGGACTGCCTTTTTCAATTTTCGCAGGACAGTCTGGTTTGGGGCTGAACGGCGTCTCGCCGGTGCACAAACTGGCCCTTTGATTGTTGCAATTTCAAACTACGTCGCGGAGCAGTTCAAAACCCACTATCATACCGTCAAGGAGCGTATCATAGTCATCCCCAACGGCATCAAGCCGGCTGCTCAGATTGAAATATCCCGCATCAATTCAGTTCGGGCCGCTTTGCTAAACCAGCTTGGCCTTAAGGAAACAGACAAGCCGGTCCTGTTTTTCTTTGCGGGTCATGATTTTCGTCGTAAAGGTCTTGATTGCCTGGTCCAGGCGATGGGACGATTGCACAAAATCAATAATCGCACATCGGCCAGATTAATTATCGCCGGCCGCGCAAATTCGGGTGCATACAGACGATTGGCCAAAAAATTGGACGTCGAAGACAAAATTTTGTTCCTCGGGGCCGTCAATTCAGTGCAGGACCTGATTGCGGCAACCGACGTCGCCGTTTTACCGACGTTTGATGACCCCTGTTCGAGGTTTATTCTCGAAGCTCTCGCCGCGGGCAGACCCGTCATCACGACTAAATTCAACGGCGCAACCGACCTGTTCATAGACAACCGCCACGGCAGGGCGATTGACGAGCCGCGTAATATCGTCGCACTATCCGAGGCCCTGGAACACTTTACCAATCAGGATAATTTTCGCCGGGCTGAAAATGCCATTATCAGCGACAATCTCCTTGAGAACGTCTCTGTTGCCAGAGTTGCCGGACAACTTGGGGCCGTTTACGACTCTATACTGGAAAAACGGAGGCGACGATGAGATTTACCGTGTTTTTACTTGGCGCGTATCTGCTCGGGTCGGTGCCCTTCGGGCTGCTCATTGCCGCCGGCCACGGCATCGACCTGCGCAAAGTCGGTTCAGGGAACATCGGCGCGACCAACCTGTCTCGCGCTTTAGGTAATCGCTGGGCTTATGTATGCTTTGTGCTGGACCTTGCGAAGGGGCTTTTACCGATGTTGGCGGCAGGGGCGTGGCTTGGCGATTTCGCAGGAACAGTTGGCCTGATGGCTCGGCTTGCCGTCGGCTGCGCAGCCGTCATAGGCCACATCTTTCCCGTCTATCTTCGTTTCAAAGGCGGCAAGGGCGTCGCAACGAGCTTCGGTGTTGCGATTGGTCTGTGGCCGTTTTACACCATTTGCGCAGCGGTTGCGCTATTGGTATGGATTATCTTTTTATTGATTTGGCGATATGTGTCGCTCGCCTCATTAGCCGCGGCAGTTGCCTTCCCTGTGGTTCTTGTCTCATTGATTGCTCTGGTGCCTGGGTGGCGGTTCCTGGAGTTGTGGCCTTTGCTGATAGTCGCAATCGGCATCCCCATTCTGGTCTTTGTCCGCCACAGCCAGAACATAATACGTCTGCTTGCAGGCACCGAAAGCAAGGTGCTTCAGAAAGACAAAAACCAAGCGGGCGATTCAGACGGGCCCCGACGCGTCTGAACACGCCTGCGGTCGTTTATCACTAAGGGGACAGCCGCCCGCGAATAAATTAAAATTCGCGGGCGGTTAATGCAGAGTGCAATCCTCGGCGAGGCAGTTCCCGGCCGTTCATAGCCGGCCCCCCAGTGGCAACCAAATATCTTAAAACCTCTGGGCTCGTCTGCATATTATACTGTCCCCCAGAAAAGCCATAACCGATTTAACGGTTGTCAACTAATGATTTTATCGGTCTTAAGGTCAAAGAGGCCGGACAGGCAATTGCGGAAAAATAGCTTCGTAAAACTGCAATATCCGATGGGGATATGCGGCAAGACAGTGTCAGAAAATGACACTTTCCGAAGCAGGAAAAACGAAGGATTTGCGGGATTGCAGCGGCGTCTATGTTTCGAGTGGCGTCAAGCCCTCGCGGACGGCGTATTTGGTAAGCTCCGCAACGCTGTGAATACCGAGTTTATCCATAATGTTTCGTCGGTTCGATTCTATGGTCTTGGAGCTTACGTGGAGCTGCGGGGCAATCTGTTTGGTGCTCTTACCCTCGGCCAGAAGCTGGAGGACCTCCTGCTCGCGTTCGGTAAGGGCTGGGGCCTCCGGCTGGTATTTCGTCGTCAGGCGCTTGACGTAGTCGTCAACGACGACCCCGGTTATCTTCGGGCTTAGATAAATCCCTCCGTTTAACACGGTTCGTATCGCCTCAAGCAGCTCGTCGAACAGGCACTCCTTCAATATGTAGCCGGATGCGCCGGCCCTGAGCATCTCCGTCACAAAACGCCGGCTTGAGTGTACCGACAGGGCGATAACCTTCACGCCGCCCAGTTCATCGATTATCTTGCGAGTGGCGTTGATTCCGTTGAGGTTCGGCATAGTTATGTCCATAATCACAATGTCGGGCGCAAGCTCTCGAGCAAGCTCAATCGCCTTTTGTCCGTCCTCGGCCGTTCCCACGACCTCGACATCCGGCTGCTTCTCCAAAAGCGAGCACAATCCCTGTCGAATAATCGCGTGGTCATCGGCTAATAATATTTTCGCGGGCATGGTTATTCCTCCTTTTTACGAGGTTGTCCTTTAAGCGGCGCCGTCATTGTGGCCCTGCAACCGGCGCCCGGTTTCGATTTAATCTCAAAATGTCCGCCTAATTCTTCCAAGCTTTCACGGACGCTGAACAGCCCGAATTCCGTTCTTTTGGCCGCCATTGACCTGATTTCTATCGGGTCAAAGCCGACGCCGTTGTCTTCGACGGCAACTTCTATTGATTCGCCAATCCTCCGAATGCGGACCTTCACCTTGTTGGCATTGGCGTATTTGATGACGTTGATAAGCAGCTCACGGACATTTCTGAACAGCAGCACTCGCACGTCGTCGTCCAAGGGTTTGGATTGGCCGTCGTCCTCAAACTCGGTGGCTATGCCGTGTTTGTCGCGGACCTGTTCATTAAGCCATTCCGCAACTGCCGCCTCAAACCCAAGCTCATAAAGTATCGGGTTGCTCAGGTCAAACGTCAGAGACCTCGTGTCCTGAATCGCTTTTTCGAGCGAGGCGCTCACATCTTCGAGGGTCTTGGCCAGTGGCGGAGAGCTTACCGAAGCGTGCAGCGTATCGAGTTTGATTTTTGCCAGTGCCAGCGACTGGCTTACCTGGTCGTGAAGTTTGGTAGCAAGACGATGTCTTTCATGCTCTTCGGCCAGGGTCAATTCCGAGGCCAGAGACTTAAGCTGTGCCTGGTACTCTTTAGCCCTTTTTTCTGCGCGCTTACGCTCGGCATTTTTCGCAATCTTCCATTTGCCTTCCTTCTGGATAAGAGCCAGCTGATGGTTATTGGCCACATTTACAATTTCAGATGTCTCACATTTATCGAGGCAGTATGCGCAAACAACAATCATTGGGAATCTGTCGATTGTCTCATTTATCTGCGTCTCATATTTGATGAAGCTTTCCCAGGTTCCTTCATCAAGCCAGGTTATGTTACCATTTATCCTCATACCTGCATATCCATTGCTTAGAGCCAGGTTGAGTTTACCCATCCATCCTTTTATCACCCGTTCCCTGTCAAAAATGCCCAGGTCAAGATACCACTGGTCGTGTGGAAAGATTTCTATTTGCCCTTTTTTTAGACATTTGTCGAAATCGGGCATAGCTTTTTTCATGGCACTTTTGGCTTCCGTCGGGTCAAGAGGGGCGGAAGTAATCCACATACAGAATTCATTATTTTCCAG
>Ga0315293_10000348_pt1 | contig 42180 bp, 35 predicted proteins | sample YL17G13_20_MG_FD_203071 | JGI IMG/M metagenome (GOLD analysis project Ga0315293, IMG submission 203071) | Sediment microbial communities from Yellowstone Lake, YNP, Wyoming, USA - YL17G13_20 | ecosystem: Environmental > Aquatic > Freshwater > Lake > Sediment | place: USA: Wyoming | collected... | reverse complement strand
ATCGCAGCCAGTAGTTAACAGCTAAGACCGCGCCCCTTTGCATGTAGCCAGACACGATTGCTCCGGCATTTTTAACCTCAGTCATCAATGGTTTCTCACACCAGACAGCTTTGATGCCTGGGCATTCCAGGCACAACTCAAGCATCTCTGCGTGCGCATTGTCTGGTGTGCAAATACTCACAATGTCCGGCTTTACCGTAGACAGCATCTTAGCGGCATCTGCGTAAGCTTCCGGCACGCCCCAGCGTGCACTAAACTCCTTTGCTCGCCGATGGTCGCGGTCAACTACTGCTGCCAATTCAGTAGCTGGTTGTTGCTGATAAGCCTTGGCATGAGTGCGAATCTGGTCATCCTCCACATACTCATCGTATCCCCCTGCAATCTGGCCGCAGCCAATAATAGCTGATTTCAACTTGTTTTCGCCCATTCCAGAAGTCTCTCGATGAAATCCACAACTCTTTGCAAAGACCCGAAAGGAATTACATCATCAACATTGGCACATGGCGTATGTGAACTGTCACATAACAGGTCAACGAGAGCAGTTCTGAGTTGTTTTCTTGTTGCCACACGAGGTGTAATACCAGCGCGAACGCTGGGCAGCCAATCCATCTCTACTGCCCTTGGTACGATAGACAGGGTGCGCTTGCCCAGCAAGGCTGCCTCCAGCATCAACATAGTAGTCAGGCCGACGACAAGGTCAGCCGCGTATATCAATTCAAACGGAGAACCGCTGCTGCTGACTAAATCAAATTCGTCCACGTACTCCACGTAATCTTCCAAGGTGTCTTTTGGATGAAGACGCAATACCAGGTAGGGGAGAGGCCTCACAAGCTGGACAGCATCCAGAAATTCTTCCAGTACAACCTCGGTTCGCCCCTTACCAGTTCCTCTTCCGACAAGTGTGTAATCGGCTAAATGGACTTGGCCATCCCTTACGGGACTGCCGGTTCGCGGCTGGGAGAGCCGAGTTGAACAGTCAGTTGCGAAAACGATTACTTTACGCTCTTTAGGTACTCCCGGCAGCACACGTTGCCTAAGAGCATCTTGACCTTCGTTTTCCAGTTTCATTCTAACTGTACGCATGTAGTCATAGTGTGGGTGACCACAGACGACAACTCGCTCGGCTGGATAACCGAGCGCAGTGTAAGCCGCCTTCGTTGATTCATCCACCACGAACAACCAATCAGGCGCATAGGCCAACGGCTTATCACTCTGACCTCTGAAGCGATGGTCAGGATTCATCGAAGCATCTACTACACCAATGCTCTCGATTTTGGCTGAGCGAGCTTCAGCCACAAGCGCTAATCCTAAAGTGTTTGGGTTTAACCCTGTACCTACTATTAATAAACGTGGCCTTACCGAAGCCAAAACTTGGTCGGCAGCCACCGAATGTTGTACGGCCTCAGGATACACCCCTAATTGAAGCAGGTACTGTCTTGCATGTCCGTCGGCCAACACTTTTACGAACCAGCCCCGGCCAGCCAGTGCAGCCGGCAGCTGCGCTAAATAATTCGCCGCACCAGGGTCTTCCACAAAGATTAAAACGTCTGTGTTCCGCATTATTTATTTCTGAATACCAAACCAGTCAGGGGTAGCACTTCCTTTGAACTTGCAAGTTGAACTCCTCCAAATTACTCCAAACTTTGCGGAATGCCTGAATGATTAACTCGGTTTCCTTGTCTGTGTATCTATAAAGGCACAGCCCAATACCAATATATCGACTATCTTGCAGCTTTTCCGCAACGGGACAGATACCTTTTTGGTACGAAACATTCCCCTTATAGAACTCAGCACTCCAGGGGAAACCCTTTGTTCCATATGCGATTTTATGCTGATACATCGGAAGCAGATGCAAATTAGCGTAGGCTCCCGATGCAGGGACCCCCTCCGCTTGAAGCGCCTTTACGATTAAATCCCGCGGAACCCCGGTTTCCTCCTCATCATACAACAGTGGATAGGTGTAGTAGCTATGGGTACAATCAGATTTAACAACGGGTACTCGGAGCCCTTTTAGAACCTTGAGCCCTTTTGACAACCGAGCAGCAGCGGCAACTCTCTCGCCAACTAAAAATTTGAGTTTCTTCAACTGCTCAATCCCAATTGCAGCTTGAATCTCGGTTAGCCGAAAGTTAAACCCTATCATATTCGACAGGTCGGTAACGCCCTTGTCCCCTACCACCGCCTCAGCATGGTTGCGAATAAGCTGCATGCGTTCTGCCAGTTTAGAGTCATTCGTCACGCAAACTCCACCTTCTCCTGTGTGAATGTGTTTATGGTAGTTCAGACTGAATACCCCTATGTCTGCAATCGTACCGACATATCTGCCTTTATATAAGGCTCCCGGCGACTGAGCACAATCCTCTATCACTTTAAGATTGTGTTTTCCCCCAATAGCCATTATGGCGTCAAGGTCGGCTGCATGTCCAAAAATATCTGTAACCACAATAGCTTTTGTATATGGCGTGATGTTTTTTTCAATCGACACAGGGGCGAGGTTAAACGTATCTTCCTCAATATCGGCAAACACAGGGATAGCATTCCAGAATAAAATAGAAGTGGCGGTGGCACACATAGTCCAGGGGCTGACGATTACTTCATCTCCCGGTTCTACCCCAATGGCCCCAACAGCAGCAATTAACCCGGAAGTATTAGAGTTAACTGTTACCGCATATTTGACATCGAAATACTTCTCCCACGCTCTTTCAAACTCCTGAACCTTTCTTCCTCCGTAAAAGCCGGAATTCCAACTGCCAAAAAATGGGGACAGAATGCCTGTTTGAACAACGGCCTTTGCTGCCTCAACCTCTTCCTTCCCGATAGGATTATAGCGGGGAAATTCCTCGGTAATAGTTTTAGTGCCTCCGAAAAGGGCCAATTCGCTCATCGTTATTCCTTTTCCTGTGCGGGAATCACCGTACGCCTGACATCTTTGTTTATAGCAACCCATTCTGGCTTTGATTTCAACAGTTCGACCACTTCTCTGCAGCTAAAATGTGGATTGGTATCTCCAAAGTACTCGATGATTTTCTTCAATAGTTCGTAGTCTTCCGGCTCATCTATAGTCAAACCAAGTTCAGGCCAGTAAAGATCACCAGATGCAATCAGGTAAATGTGGGAAAACTGTTCCGGATGATTATAAATGTACAGGACAACGTGTTCGTGATCTAACGGCTCCTTGGTCATCGCTGCTGAACGCTTGAGCGTTTCCAGGCGAAAGACCGGACTCGCCATGCCGATTGGATAGCCGCAGCCGATTGGGTTGCCGGGAATGGGGCCATTGCTCAGAAAGTCACAGGAATTATGCAAAAACATCTGTATGCTTTGTTCTACGAGCAATGGATCAATAATAGGGCAATCCCCTGTTACTTCCGCAACAATATCAGCATCGACTGATTCAGCGGCACCAATCACTCTAAGTAACACATCCTCCTCACTGCCACGAAACCAGGCGATGCCTTGCTGCTGAGCAAATTCAACCAGACAATCATCAGTTTGGTTCACCGTGGTAGCAAGAACTATTTCCTGGCTTGATTTGACCTGTTTTAGCCGACCAATTAAGTGCCCCAGCATCGGCTTACCATTTGCCGGCAGCATCACCTTCCCGGGCAGCCGGGAAGATGCCATCCTTGCCTCAATTGTAACAACAATTTTCGAGTGTTCTTTTTCCACTTCCTTCATTCATTGCCTTTGTCAGTGCCGGAATATAACCAATTGCCTGCTTCGATGCTTAACCCCACTCGATTAGTTTTTCCTTTTCCAATATGCCCAGTATCTCTTTAACTCTTGTGAAGCTCATACCTGATTGCTGGGCAATATCCGCTACGGTGCGATGGCCATCCAGGCGAAAGATAATGTTGAAAATGTCCCGCCCCATCGTGTCATAATCAATTCTCTTGAATCTGGAACAAAACAATTCACCCTTAAATTTGGGCTTCGGGACACCGTTTTCTTCCAAGGCATCGATGGAAGTCCTAACTGGTCGGATTTGGCGCAACGGCTTATGTGCACGGCTTTTTTCCAAAACGTCGACGGCATCGATAATCTTTAACACCAAATCACGGGAATCGTATATATTTGGGAAATCCGCATTTTCCGGTGTGTCTAAGCTTGAGTGGTACTCCCTATATGGAAAATCAATCTCGTGCCTTGGTATGGTCCGCGACAACGAAAGCATGGGAACACCAATACCTGGCGCATTGAACATGCGCTCATCATTCAGCAGGTCATTGATTGGGTCACCAAGCCAGACTTGGGGGTCATGTTCTTTAACAATACGATGGATGCATTTGTCTATTTGAACATCTCCTACTATCGAAGGCTTTAACATGTGGGGATGACTTGCGCCGAGCACATCCAGGAAAAGTCCGCCCCTCATTTTAGGTATCAGAGCCTCATTATGACTCAGGTAAGCAGCTGAACCAATCGTTTCCGGCAGGATAATGAAACGATAAGTATAACGAAGCTTCTTTCGCTTAAGAAGCTCTCGCATAACATCTATGCCGACTGCCACGCCGGCCATATCATCGTTGACCATGCAGGGATGGCAAAGGTGGGCGCACAGAACAAAGCATTCCTCACTTTCGCCCGGCACGACAACTTCTCCTACCTTAAGCGTGCTGTAACTGAAATCTGTCTTGATTACAACGCGATAGCGCTCGTCGGTTAGGCTGTCCTTGAGCACTTTGCTGCAACACAATCCCCAGTCCCGCTCATAGTATTTATAAACAAACGGGATTGCTTCCGGAAGCCTATGAACATGTAGATGTTTGAACAACTCCTCACGACTGACCTCACCTTCAAATGGAAGCGAATACGAAACTACATGCAGAGGGTTGTCGGAATATGAAAACAATCGCCTGCCATCCATAGCCTCAAGGTATGCCTTATGACAGGTCCATTTTTCGGGAACAATCCAGGTAAAGCATTCTGTTCCGGTCGGGTATTCATAAATGGTCATAGGAACCTGTTTTGACAGGGCTTCCAGCGCCGCATCATACCCGTCCGAAACAATATCCCTCGGAAGGCACCAGAGGGCGCGGACCATTTGCTCAATGTTGGCATTTTCGGGCATATCCACATCATATTCTTTCACGCCAACCCGTGTCTTTTCTGCTTCGATAGGGTTGCAGGCTGGCCCCCTTGCAAGATACCAGGGGTCCTCGGAAAGTTTTGACTGATATAAATCATAAAAATCCTGAGACTTGGCACATGCTATTTTTCCTAAACCTACATTCACAGAACGGCACAAATTTAACTTAGAAGCATCAGGCTCAATGGAAACAGGCTCGCTAAAATCTCCCAAAACTCGCACCATATATATCCAGTTTTCTTTAACTAATTTCCCATCCTTTTTTATATAACCGGAAAAGAGTTTCAAAAAACGGTATGGCACGCCTCCCGCCATTCGTTCTGCATGGTGAATAAACGGTGTATAATATAAACTAACGCCTATATTGCATAGCTTCGCGTTTCTCTGTCTGAGACGATCATAAACACTGTCTTTTCCATAGCAATCATTTGGTAAATCATCTAATAACTCATCCACTTTTGGTCCTATCCCTGCAACGGAAAATATCGGTTCAAGAGAACGTTTGGCTCCCTTTATTTTTCGAAGTGCCTCTCCAAAATAACCAACTTCTGAAGGTGTCTCCAGCGGGTCAAAGATTTCACCTTTACAGAAACTATAGCTGAACGTTGGAGTTATCAGCGTCCCTTGCGGTCCTATAGTTTCAGTTATAGCTTCATAAATAACATCGAACTTTGATTTGCCCTCATATATCTCTTTCGGCGTTCCCAGCTTTGACATCCCGAGATGGCAAATGACAATATCTCCCTTTTGAAGACCGACAGAAATAAGAGCTTTTTTGAGCTCATCTTTGGTGTAGTCGAATTTCTTCTGTGTCATCGGATTATTTTGCCCCCTGGTCATAGTTGAGCTCCTTCAGAGCTTTGGCACCTGTTATTATGATGCAATTAAATCCCAGCTTAGCGGAGTCCCTTTTTTAATATCCCGTTTTGCTTTCTTGCCTAAAATCGTCGCTATATATTTCGGCTTAAGGCCGTATGCAGGCCTGATAGATTTCACATTTTCTTCCGTAAAGAGCTCGCCCCGCTTGATATTTTCAACGGCAAATAAAGAACGCCTGGCAACTCTGCACGCCTGCTCTCCCTTAGTCAATCCGTAATGAACCTCACCCAAAGCCTTCTCCACAATCCTTACGTTCGCCACCAGCTCTTTTAGTTCCGGGGGCTCTATCGAAAAAAAATTGTCAGGCGTCTCGATCTTTCTCGACAAGGTAAAATGTTTCTCAACAACACTTGCGCCCAAAGTCACCGCACAAATAGAAGCTCCAATCCCCAAACTGTGGTCGGAAATGCCGACCGGACAGCCGAAAAGCTCCCGCATATGCGGAATAGTCTTCAAATTCATCTCCTCAGGCTTGGCCGGATAGCTCGATACACACTTTAACAGGACTATCTCTTTCGCACCGGCTTTCCTTGCAGTGGTGACCGCTTCTTGAATCTCACAAATATCAGCCATACCGGTGGATATTATTAAGGGCTTTTTCGTTTTTGCGGCATACTCTATCAATGGCAGGTCCACTAACTCAGGCGAACCTATCTTATGAGCGCAAATATCCAATTCTTCCAAAAGGTCAACGCTGGCCTTGTCAAAGGCTGAACAAAGAAATGTTATATCGAGGTCATCAGCTACTTTTTTCAACTCCTTAAACCACTCCCAGGGAGTATAAGCTTTTTTATAAAGTTCATATAAAGTTTGCCCTCCCCATTGGGGATGCTTAAACCGAAAGTATTTATTGTCAGCATTTATTGTCAAGGTATCCGGCGTATATGCTTGGAACTTGACTGCATCGGCGCCGCACTCCTTCGCTTTTTTTATCATCGCCACAGCTCGGACGAAATCCTGCCCATGATTGGCAGCAACCTCCGCTACTAAAAATACACCCTGACCTGTAGTGAGCTTGTCGAACCTATTACCTATGAAATTAGACATTGCTTAAGTACCTATAAAGCATCTTTGTTCAAACACATTTTATCCACCATGGGCGGAATCAATCGCTCGAGGTTTATAACCAGAAATGTAACAGGACCTTTTCATGTACAGGATAAAACAGGTTCTTTGTATGTAATCGAGCAGAAACAAAATTCTTTAGCGGATATTCCGAAGCAACATACTGCCCTCCCATCCCGGCAATTAGAGACATAACTGCCCTGAATAAATTTGAGCCAAGCCCTTTGCCCCTGGCTGAACTGTCCATTGCAAGAGACGTCATTCGACCATATTTACACTTCATAGCTTGCGATAGCGGCTCATCCATCACAAAAGCAAAATAACCCACGACTTTCCCTCCGTTTTCAATAACAGCAACCGGCTCTTTGTTTTTCCAGCTCGTCCGAATCCATTTTTCGTACATCGAATCGACAGTTTTCTTGTCAAATCTGCCGTCACAATAAAAATGACCGCGATTAAACTGTTGTTGTTTCGCAATTCGTATAACAGCAGGCAAATCAGACTCCTGTAAAAAACGAACATCGGAGTCCGTTCTGTCTGGCAAATCTGTACATTGTGCTACCGGATAAACAGTGGTTTGATAATAGCGAAATCCTTTATCTTCAAACAAGTGAAGTGCTAATAAATCATCGCTGCTGATATGGGCCGAAATAAATTTTACCTCCTTATTGCGAAGGAAAGAAATACAATCCTCCAAAAGCCTTTCCATCACCGTATCGGACATCCTGATGTCGGGACAAACAACCCGGTTAATCGTTGCCATCCCAAACCCAAAATGCTCCTCATCCCATCGTGGGATTTTACATCCCAATAAAAATGGAAAACCCTCAACTACTTCAAAGAAAAAACTACTCTCTTTATCTTGAAAAGAATCGGCGAGCCTCTTCAATAGATATTTTTGCCAGCAGGTCTTGTCAGCCGCCGGATAAAACATATACTGGTCGAAACAATACGAAGGCAACATCTTCTCGACAGCACCCAGTATCTCACTCCTCGATTGTTCAGAATATATCAATCAGGCGCTCCTTCCTTCAACTTGCCTGTCAGACCTTATTCCATTTACTATGCGTTTACATCCCTGCCCATCGACAATCATCCTTCCAATTTCGGCCATACCCATTCTCACACGTTTACTTGTCAGATATTTTAATGAGCCTTCCAATTCTTGTTCGAGATTCCCGCGGGTTTTCCAGCCAATATATTTCAGAAAGCCTGTATCAGCCCACTGCTTGGCATTTCTCAACTGGTTCTCCGCTATGCAAATCCCTATTGTAGGAACTCCCGTCCGCGCAAGCTCATACAGTGTCTGGCCGCCGGCGGATATCGCAACATCAGATTCGAGCATAACCTTTTTCATCCCAGCCGCTTCAGGATAATATACCAGCTCGGTATTGTTGTCCCGGAGCTTTTCAATTTCAGCGATGTCCTGGAAGCCTTTTCCTATGATTACCTTTTTGATTAACTCCGGATAAGTATCGACCAGTAGCTTTAGAACTTTCGGCGTGAGATTGTATATGTCTGACCCGCCGAACGTTATCATTACTGTTTCAATACTATCGCGTATTGATTTTGCAGATACATCCCAAAATTCTTTCCTCAGAGGCGCATACTGAGCACCTAAAAGATAGGTGACTCCTTTTATTTTAGGATAAGACATCTGGTCAGCGAAAATCGTCCCGTTTACTACAAAGCCCTTCGGATACTCAATCCTTATGTTATCATCAAAGTAGACGCCGGTCCCTGCGACATCCGAAATCTTTTCATATAAATCGTAATCCGCAAGATATGAGTCAACAAAAACAATGTCAGCGTCTCTTAAAACCGCAAAAAGTGTCTCTCGGTCGCTCAACCAGTCGAAAATCCTGCAATTTTTGCTTTTCACAAAGTCATGGACAGTTTCATCACCGTTTACTATAAGCTTAGAGTGTATTCCAACTTCCCCAAAGGCCTGATATATAGACGTGCAGCGTGTAATATGTCCGAAACCTGCATTTTTGCCGCCTTCGGTTAAGATTAAAACATCCGTCATCCCAAAAATTTGTCCCACCCAATTATCTGATTCAAGCTTGTTGCTTCGCAAGAAAGGCGAGAAACTCAAATTCCACAAACATTGCTTGCCAGTCATCGATATGGTCGAAACTCATCTTGCGTCTGAGTTCATCAATTGCTTTCTGATCTACCTGTTCCTCTAAAAGAGGAGGCATAAGGTGGCTGGGAGGGTAGACTATTTTTTCCAGTTTAAAATTATAACGCTCCGCCACTTTATTATAAGTAAGAGGATTCTCTGTATATGTTTTCATTCGCTTGCTTACGCTGTGCGGCTTATACTTTCTGGGAGGCACCTTTACATTTTCGCTTAGCACCTCAAACACGCTTTTATCCCCAAACAGTCGCGGAGCATCCGAGTAGCCTTCAATAATATCGGCCCAAAAACGCAGTGTTCCATCATTTAGAGCAAAGGTCTCAAACAAAATGTTCTGGTGCACCACCAAAAACATACCACCAGGTTTTAAAATACGGTGAATGTTTTTATAGCAAGTGTCTTGGACATCTTCAGCCAGGTAGCGAAACAAACCTATTGCCAAAACTACCTCGAATGATTCATCCGGCATTTCGGACAAACAATTCACATCAGCAACAGAGAATATCCCAGTATCCTGGCCAAGACTTTCGGCCAGCAACTTGGAATATTCAATCGCTTTTTCCGACAGGTCGAAACCTTCTGCTTGATATCCGTGAGTCCTGAGGCAGCATGTATTAAATCCAAGTCCACACGCCATATCCAGCACGCGACTGCCTTTCGACACATTGTTTATCACGTACTCACATGCTAACAAAGAACGGTTTACTATTGTTGGAGGAGTACACTTAACCTTGTGATTGCGGTCCTGAAGCTTGGCGACAAGGTCATCATATACCTCTCTATGTGAAACCTTATCACCCCACCATTTTTGGCCGAAAAGCTCTCCAACATCTTTAGTTGAAATTATCTCATCACTCACAAATATTTACCCTCAAAACAAAACCCCCAAAATCTAAGTTAGTCTTCCAAAACCAGCGTGACAAACAGGACCTTTTAAATGCTTCTCAGGATGTCCTCCTTCAATTGCTTCAGATATAAAACCAAATACTTCATCCACTGCTGCTAAGTATTTGTCGACATGCTCTCGCTTATGCGCATAGGATGCGTAAAATGCGGTTGTAGCTAAGTATCCTTTTTCAAGCATCAATTGGGTAAAAAGAGTTTTTAAAACCATTGGGTTTTCATATTCAAATGAAAAATGTCCCAAAGGGTAAATACCGGAGATTTCTATATTTAAATGATGCTTCCCTGCTAATCTTTCCCACCCCTCTTGGATTTCCCTGCCGGTATCTGCGAGGTGTTCAGGAACGTTCTTTTCCTTCAGCTTATTTATAGTAGCTAACGCCGCTGTAGGACCAATTCTTTCAGTCCAGTAGGTACTGCTGATAAAAGTCTCCTGAGCGATTTGCATGATTTCTCGTTTACCAATCACGGCGGCCATTGGATAGCCGTTACTGATAGCCTTTGCAAACACCGCAATATCCGGCTCAACTCCCAGGCTTAAATGCGCTCCACCCAAATTAAGTCTCCAGCCTGATGAAACCTCATCGAATATCAGCACTATTCCCCGCTTCTGGGTTGTCTTTCTAATGATCTCTAAGAAATCATCTTTAGGATAATGGTTTCGTATAGGCTCCATAACAACTGCCGAAATTTCGCTTTTATACTTGTCCACCAATGATAAAAACTTCTTCGTATCATTATAATTGAACGGAATTGCTGTGCCCTTTAGGCCTCTTGGAACCCCTTTTGGTTGCAAACCAAACAGAAGGTGTCCATCCAAAGCTTTATCATCTGCTAAATTTGCGGATAGATACCAATCGTGCCATCCGTGATAGCCACAAAACAAAATTAAATCCTTTTCTGTCTTCGCTCTGGCAATTCTCGTCGCAATAGCCATCGCTTCTCCCCCGGTTCGGGCATATCTTACCATTTCCGCCCAAGGATGAATCTCACACAGAACCTCAGCAAGCTGTATCTCTTCTGGACAATTCAAAGTAGTCATAGAACCTTTATCTATGGCCATTTTTACTGCATTATCAACGTCTTCATCAGCATATCCTAATATGCATGAGCCAATACCCATATAACTCATGTCAATATAACTGTTACCATCCAGGTCCCATATCTCACACCCTCTTGCCTTTTCGTAATAAGCAGGCCATAACCCTGGTAAAAACATCTCTGGTCGCTTGGAGAGCAACTGAGTCCCCCCTGGGATTAGATTCCTGCCTTTTTTCATGTATAAATCTTGAGACTCCCCCATTAGCTTCCTTTCCTGTCATCCAAATCTAAAATTCTATCTTCTTTAAGGGATTCCTGGTACCCTTCATTTCTGGAAATATGTTTGTTAATCGCTTCAAGTTCCGGATGTCTCGCCAAAAACTCCAGGACTTCTTCCATCCCAAATACTAGGTTTTTTTTATAAAGATTCTTATATATATGTTTTATAAATTCATAATCTTCCTTTTCATCCAGCGTCCATCTGCGGTCAGATAAATCTTTTTCGCATTCAACGTTTATCGCTTTAAATGTATCCGCGTGCTTTCGTATATACGATGTTACATGCTCTCGTTCTGATTTTAGACGAGCTTCTTTCCAAACCTTTTCTAAAACCGAAAACGAAAACACTTCAGTATCCAGCCCATCGGGAAATGTCGGCGGGTCACCATTCGAAACATAATCGACCTCTGAATCAAGAAAACGGCTTACAAGCTTGTCTATAATCACAGGGTCATGTAAGGGACAATCCCCTGTCAGTCTGACAATAACCTCTGGAGGACCAAAAGCCAATGCCGCCCTGTAATAGCGGTCTAAAACATCAACCTCATTCCCCCTGAAACATTCACAGCCAAGGCGTTTGCACAAATCCACTAATCTGTTATCACTTGGTGATATCGTTGTTGCTACAACTATTTTTTGCAATTGTCTGGCGCGACGAACTCGTTCCAGCATCAACTCAAGGGCTCCCTTGTTATCGACTATAGGCAATAACATTTTATCCGGCAGACGTGTTGAACCCATACGAGCCTGGATAATAGCCAAAACCCTGGCATTCTTCTTATTCGATTTCATTTTTGCCACAAACAGGGGTTTGTAATTCGTGCATCAACCAGTGGGGCAATCGTCTGTCGGATCTGCTCAATCTGTTCCTTAGAAAGTGATCTCTGCTGAGATAACTTAATATTTTCTTCTGCCTGTTTAACAGTCTCCGCACCTACCACCAAAGGGCAATTCAAAGAAAGCGCAAATCTAAACGCCAGTTCCTTCGGCGTGGATTTCATCGTTTCTGCCAGTTCAAACCATTTTCGCGATGCATCAGCAGCTTGGGGCAGTTTTTCAGCCACCTGAGATGGTGACATTAAAAGCAAACCCTGTAAATAAATGCTGCGAACGAAACAAAGCTTTCCCATCTTTTCTGCCAAACTGAAAATCCCTTCCTCAAGCATTGATTGGTCCCACATATTGCATGGTATCTGAATAACCTGAATATCGGGATGCCGTAGGGCTCTGCGGGCCTCTTCAACTCCATAAACAGACACACCAAGATATCGAATTAACCCCTTTTCTTTAGCACAAAGTAAAGCCCTGCCTCCTTTATCCCAATCATCAAGCCATTTGCCGAGATGAAGTCTCATACACCATAACTGGTCTATTCTAAGATTCTGAATGGAATTCTCGATAGCTTGTTCGACACCTTTTTCATCAGCAAATTGTAGAGGAGGTGATAATTTGGATATTATCTTTACCTCCGAATTTATACCAAGCTGTTTTAGTGCCTTGCCTAAAATGCTTTCACTGGCTCCATAGCCCTGTGCAGTATCAAAACAATTAATACCATTTTTCCAAACAGTCTCAATAATTTTAAAGGCCAGTTGTTTGCCGGGCTGCCCCTGAACATTTGCGATGCCGTAATCCATACCTAACTGGGCAGTGCCCAACACAAATCTGGAAATCCTTTCGCCCTTCCAATTTATAGTGAGCCTGTCGAACCTGACTATATCCTTCATATTTGTATATTACGATACAGCTTCCTTTACAGCTGATATAACCGTATCCACATCTTTGTCGGCCATTGCCGGAAACATAGGCAACGAAAGAATCTGTTCGTATGCAGCCTCCGCAGCCGGGCACAGCCCTTCCTTTGTGCCAAACCGCTCGCGATAAAAGGGGTGCAGATGCACAGGGATATAATGAACATTTGCACCTATGCCCGCTTCTCTTAAGGAATTAAAAACCTTATCCCGCTCTATATCCCGCAGCCTTATCACATACAAATGATAAACATGCGACACATTTGAAGTCACAGCCAATGGCTCAACCGGCCCGAGACTGTTGAAGGCCCTGTCATATCTCGAAGCGATTCCCTGACGCCGCTTTATCCAGCCAGGCAGCTTCTTCAGTTGGCTCATCCCCAATGCGCACTGAAAGTCCGTAATCCTGTAGTTATAGCCCAAATCCACCATCTCATAAAACCACGAGCCTCTTTCAGCCCGCTGCCGGTGGTCTGTGGTGATACCATGGTTACGGAACATAGTCATCCTTCGGTGATACTGCGGGTTATTCGTCACTACCATTCCACCCTCGCCTGTTGTGATATGTTTCACCGGATGAAAGCTAAAAACAGTGAGGTCGGCTAACGTACCGACTTTCCGCCCCCTGTATGTAGCGCCTAAGGAATGACACGCATCGGCAATAAGAACCAGCTTGTTTCTATCGGCAATTTCGCGAAGTGCGTCATAATCGCACGGCTGACCGGCGTAATCAACAGCTATTATCGCCTTGGTTCTCGGACCAACTTTTGCCTCAACAAGGTCAGGAGCAATCAATAACGTCTCGGCATCAACATCGCAAAATACCGCAGTAGCGCCCTGAAATACCACCGCATTAGCGGTAGCTGCAAAGGTCATTGCCGGCACAATCACCTCATCGCCGGGTTTTATCCCGCTCGCATACACAGCGGTATGCAATGCTGCGGTTCCGCTTGAAACAGCCGTCCCATATTCAGCACCCACAAACCCAGCTACAGCCCTCTCAAAGGCGTCTACCGCCGGCCCTGTCGTAATCCAGTCAGACCTTAAAACTTCAACCACCGCCTGTATGTCATCTTCATCGATACACTGGCGGCCATAAGGTATGGGTCTATTCAATCTCCATTTCCTTCAGCATCTTTTTAAGCTCGTCACGACTTAACAATATGTCTTTCAGGTCGCTGCGAAGCACAAATCCCTCCGGAACCGATGGATAAGAATCGTATTTTTTCAGAGCCATTGCAGTCTCAAAAGCCTGAGGCAAAATCACATATATGCCATCAAATTCCTTGACGCCGCGTACCTCATCACACGAAATCAAACTTTCATGAAGCTTTTCGCCCGGTCTTATTCCCGTAAATTTGAACGTGCAGTTCGGCTCAATCACTTTTGCCAAATCCACAATCCGCGTAGACCGAATCTTCGGCACAAATATCTCACCACCCTCTGCCTCCTCCAGCGCCTTCATAACCAAATCAGCGCCTTGCCCTAATGTAATCCAAAAACGAGTCATTCTTTCGTCTGTAATGGGAAATTCTTTGACGCCGCGATTTTTCAGACTCACAAATAACGGAACAACACTGCCTCGCGAACCCATAACATTGCCGTACCTGACAGCCGAAAATTTGACTCTGCCTCCGCCATAAGCATTTGCGGCAACAAATATCTTCTCCGCCACCAGTTTTGTTGCGCCGTACAGATTTATGGGATTCACCGCCTTGTCTGTCGAAATAGCCACAACTTTTTTCACACCCCTGTCTATAGCGGCATCAACTATATTGTCTGCTCCCATCACATTGGTATTGACTGCTTCGGTCGGATTATATTCCAAAGCCGGCACTTGCTTGAGAGCTGCAGCGTGCACAACATAATCCACTCCCTCAAAAGCCCTCAAAAGCCTGCTTTTGTCTCTTATATCGCCGAGAAAGAACCTCAGCCTCTCCTCATAAGCCTCAAACTTCTTGTGCATCATATACTGCTTGTATTCATCTCTCGAATATATAATGACTTTATGAGGATTATGCCCGGCAAGTATCTTCTTCGCAAATTCCTGACCGAATGAACCTGTCCCACCCGTAATCAAAACTACCTTACCGTCCAACATATGTAACTCTCCGTTTGAATTAGTACGCTATGGGCAATCTAAAATTCTCAACCAAAAATCAGCATCACCACCGACTATTGCTTTACCTTTGATGGATACTTAATCCTTCTCCATCTACAGGCCGCATCATCCATTTCAGTCGAGGCCTGAAAAAAACATCTCCAGACCCGCCATACGAATTGTTATACCCCTGGAATTTCACCTCGAACTCAAGAATCTTCTTGACGGTAACATGTTCGGTTTTAAGGTTCACCAGGCAAACAGTCAGAAAGAATCTCCTGCCTCCAAAAGTATTGCCGGGTAGAATACACGATGCGTCATAAACACCGGGGTCCAACCGATGAAAGTTTGTGGTTATAGTCGAGTCATCCACATTCTGGGTAGAAAGTATTGGAAAGTTGTTTTCATCAACCACACTTACCAGAACATGCAGATTCCGAACCGCTCTTAAGCATTCAAACGTAATCGAGACGATAATATCCTCATCGGAATCAAACGAATTTTTCGGTACACCATCCTGAGCAAGCATCGCGATTCGGCGAAAACGCACTGAGGGGTTGCTCCGATTAATCTTGCCCTCCATCCTTTGTTCTATATCGGCCTTTGAAGCTACTGCCCCTCCAACAAGGTTTTGCCCCAGATAATGCGCCACCACCTCGTTCGTAGCCGAGTCCATTAAGAGCTCACCTTTATCAAGTAATATGGTTCGTCGGCACAAACTGCGAATTGCTGCCATATTATGACTCACAAACAGTATTGTTCGCCCTTCTTTTGCGACGTCCTCCATTTTGCCGAGACATTTTTTCTGAAACTCAACATCCCCAACCGCCAGTACCTCATCAACAAACAAAATTTCAGGCTCCAGATGCGCCGCCACCGCAAAGGCCAGCCGCACGTACATTCCCGATGAGTAACGCTTTACAGGCGTATCGATGAACCTCTCGATGCCGGAAAAGTCAACTATCTCGTCGAACTTACTCTTTATCTCAGCCTTCGTCATCCCAAGAATTACGCCGTTAAGGTAAACATTTTCGCGGCCGGTCAGCTCCTGGTGAAAGCCGGTGCCTACCTCGAGCAAAGATGCGATTCCGCCTTTAATCTTAACCACCCCTGTTGTTGGGGTAGTAACACGCGACAGAATCTTCAGAAGCGTCGATTTGCCCGCCCCGTTGCGCCCAATAATGCCGAGCACCTCACCTTGTTGTACTTCAAACGAAACATCACGCAGCGCCCAGAACCACTCGCCATCCAGACCGGGCCCAACGTGTTCCGTAATCCTTACGTTAGGGTCTTCCTTGCCGCGAAGACGCGCCCACCAGCTCTCTATATCCTTATATAAAGTCCCATGTCCAATCACGCCGTAGCGGTACTGCTTGGAAAGCCCATCAACTTTTATGACTGTCTGCGGCATACTCAAACCGTATCCATAAAGCTCTTTTCTATTCTGCTAAAGAGCATTATTCCCCCAAAAAGTACCATTACGGTTACTGCCCAACTAATAGCGATATAAAATGGATCGTGCATCCCTTTTCCAAAAAACGAGTATCGAAACAGCTCAACAACCGAAACCATCGGGTTTGCCATGTAAAAAGGAAGAAATTTTTCGGGCACCCGTGATGCCGGAAAAACTATCGATGAGGCATACATCCACAACTGAACAGCAAAGGACATCACGTAAGTCAGGTCACGGTATTTCGTCGTAAGAGAGGATACCAAAATCCCCATACCCAAGCTCAGCAATGCCATTTGAAAAACCAAAACCGGCAGCAGTAGAATAAATAAAGTAGGCCGCACTGTTGACCCACCCGCAATAAAATAGATATAAAAGCCAACAAACAAAGCAAGCTGTATGCTAAATTTTACTAAGTTAATGATGACTACGGAAACAGGAACCGTAAGTCGCGGAAAGTACACCTTTCCGAAAATACCGGCATTTTTCACAAATGTACCCGACGCCTGATCAAGGCAGCTTGCAAAATAGCCCCAGGCAACACTGCCCGAAAAATAAAAGAGAAAAGATGGAATCCCATCCGTGGAAATCCCGGCAATTTTATTAAAAATTATGTTAAACACTACGGTAACAAGTATAGGGTGAATGATATACCACAGCGGCCCAAAGGCCGTCTGTTTGTAAAATGTAGCAAAGTCCCGCTTGATGAAAAGAGATATCAGGTCCCTGTAACGCCACAGGTCTCGAAGGTGCAGGTTAAACCATCCCTTTCCCGCACGGATAATTAAATCCCACTGCTCACCTTCTTCACTTCTGTCAATCGTATCCAACATTAAGCTTCGCGCCATCAGTCAAGCACCAGGCCTTCTCCAACGTGTCTTTTAAGATAATTCAGAATTGTTGAAACCGACTCTTTAACCGTGTGGTTCTCAGTATCTACGACCAACTCAGGGGTAAGGGGTATCTCATATGTGTCATCGATGCCGGTAAAATTCTTTATCTCGCCGGCTCTGGCCTTCCTGTATAACCCCTTTGGGTCCCGACGTTCACATTCTTCCAACGAAGCCGAAACGTAAACTTCAATAAGATTGCGACACCGGTCCCTGACAAACTGTCGCGTCTCCCTGTATGGTGATATAAAAGATGCTATTACAATAACACCATGCTTTTCGAGCAACGAAGCCAGAAAGCCCACCCTCTTGATATGTGCATCTCTGTCCTCCTTGCTAAAGCCCGTCGACGGAAAAACCGAACGCACCATATCGCCGTCGAGTTTCTCCACTCGCCAGCCGTTCCTTGCGATACAATCATAAACTTTGTCCGCCAGGGTGGTCTTTCCTGCACCCGACAGACCAGTAAACCACAAAACGAATGATTTATCATCTCCTGAGCGTGCCAATTTGTTGCCTCCCGGTAAACCTCACCGCAAAACACACCCTGCTCGTCTCTGCGAAGCGCTTCGCCGAAGCAGGAAGAAAAACTTTAAGCCGGTCTGAGCTTTCGTACGAGGGGGGTCATTTAGCAATTTAATCACAGACTCCGTCCCCGTCGGTTGCAATAAAGCCTGCAATTACCAACCTAATAGTCATCCAACTACTTCTCCTGTAATAAGGTTAAAATGATAACACCCCAAAATATGCAAATCAAGCTTTTTCCCGAGAGCCTCTTCCTCGCTTCAGCAGAATTGCCCGAATCCGGCCTGATACGCCGTAAAAACTGTCGTTGACACTTGTCCGCGGAGCATTTAGAATCTCCATACTGCTCTAAGAGCCGCAAGGAGACGAAAATGGATTTAAGGGGTGTTATACTCGCCGGCGGTACAGGCTCGCGTCTTAGGCCGCTGACAAAGGTTACAAACAAGCATTTGCTGCCTGTCGGACACAAGCCTATGATTTACTATCCCATCGAAAAACTTACCTCAATCGGCATCGAACAGATTCTGATTGTAACCGGCGTCGAATATATGGGCGACGTTGTCGGTCTCCTCGGCTCCGGCAGGGAGTTCAACTGTCAGTTCACATACAAAGTGCAGGACCAGGCCGGCGGTATCGCTCAGGCCCTCGGACTGGCCGAGGGATTCTCCAACAACAACCCCCTCGCCGTAATCCTCGGCGACAACATATTCCAGGCAAACCTGAAAAAATACGCCGACAGGTTCATTGCACAAAAAACCGGAGCGAAACTACTGCTGAAAAAAGTGCCGAACCCACAGCGTTTCGGTGTCGCTCAAATATCCGACACAAGGGTTGTCCGAATAGATGAAAAACCCAAAAAACCAGCATCGGATTACGCCGTTACTGGCATATATTTCTACGATTCCACCGTCTTTGACATCATACGAACCCTGAAGCCGTCAGCCCGCGGCGAACTTGAAATCACCGATGTAAACAACGCTTACATCGCCAAAGGACAATTGGCTTACGATATCCTCGACGGCTGGTGGACCGATGCAGGGACCTTCGAATCGCTCAATAAAGCCAATGAACTGGTTGCAAAGGAGCCGCCACAATGACCAAAAAAACAACAACGCTGAAAAAAGTCTTCGAAGACCACGGACTGATTATCCACAGCTCCGGAAAGCTTATCGACGGCGTTCAGGCCCGACGCGCAAGAGTAATGCCGGATGAGCGAGGCCGACTGGGAGAAATATTCAGAGCCGACGACCCCTGGTTTGAAAAATTCGGTCAGGTCTACTTTACAACAACGTATCCAGGCATCGTAAAAGCCTGGCACTATCACAAAAAACAGACCGACCACTTCTACGTCATAAAAGGAACCGTAAAAATCGCCCTCTACGACCAGCGGAAAAACTCACCGACTTACGGAACCGTAAATCAGCTTTATCTCAGCGAGCACTGCCCGGGCATGGTCCGCATACCGCCGGGCGTTCAGCATGGCTGGATGTCCGTCGGACGAACAGAGGCCTACATCGTAAACATCACCTCTGAAGCTTACAACTATGATGAACCGGACGAATACCGAACCCACCCACACGAAAATGACATCCCCTACGACTGGACACGGCAAGATGGCTGAGCAAAAAATCGCCATCTTGGGCGGCAAAGGTATGCTCGGCTTTGATGTGTTCGCAGCTTGTCAAAAACACGGCTTTGACGCTACCGCCCTTGACCTTCCAAACTTCGACATCACCAACGCCGGCCATCTTCGCCGGGTCGTCAGAAATGCCCCCATTATAGTTAATTGTGCCGCTTATACTAATGTCGAAAGGGCTCAAAGTCAGCCTGACCTCGCACATAAAATCAACACCGAAGCGGTCGGGACCCTCGGCTCACTGGCAAAAGACGCTGGAACCTGGGTCCTTCACATCAGTACCGATTTCATCTTCGACGGCACATCCGACAGACCCTACATCGAGACCGACACGCCAAATCCGATAAACGTTTATGGGGCGAGCAAACTCGCCGGCGAGAAGCTTCTGATTGAAAGCGGCTGCCGCCATTGTATAATGCGAATCGAGTGGACCTATGGTTTAAACGGCGATAACTTCGTAATAAAACTCATCAATAAGGCAAAAGCCAAAAAGGAATTAACCGTTGTCGATGACCAGATAGGTTCACCGACGGCGACAACCGAGGTTGCCGAGGCCATTTGCAGTCTTGTGCAAAAAAAACCCGAAGGCTTATTTCACTTTGCAGCTTCCGGATACGCCAGCCGATTTGAAATGGCAAAGTTCATTTTTGACAGGCTTAAAATGCAGGTTAATTTAACTAATTGCAAAACCAGCGATTACAAAACGGTCGCCAGAAGGCCGTTAAACAGCCGGTTCTGTTGCAACAAAATCCAATCTCTTTTAGCTGAGCCGATTAAACCCTGGCAAAAACCCCTCGAGAAATTTCTGGGGCAGATATGAAAAAAATCCTGGTTACCGGCGGCGCAGGTTTTATCGGAAGCAATTTCATTCGAATGGTGCTCTCCGAACATCCTGATGACTGTTTCATCGCGAATCTCGACAAGCTCACCTACGCCGGCAATCTTGAAAACCTCGAAGGCTTCTTAAACCACCCGAACCACAAATTCATAAAAGGCGACATCCGCGATGGCCGGCTCGTGGAAGAAATCATCGACCGCTATAAAATAGATACAATCATCAACTTCGCAGCCGAAAGCCACGTCGACCGCTCAATCACCGCCCCGAAAGTCTTTATCGAAACCAATGTTACCGGCACTTTAACTCTGCTCGAAGCCGCTCGTGACAAAAACCTGCAGCGCTTCATTCAAATTTCGACTGACGAGGTCTATGGTGAGCTTGGCCCGACCGGTAAATTCACCGAAGACACGCCTCTTTCTCCCAACTCGCCGTACTCCGCCAGCAAGGCTGCCGCCGACCATCTTGTAAAAGCCTTCGGCCACACATGGGGCTTAAAGTACAATATAACCCGCTGCTCAAACAACTACGGCCCATACCAGTTCCCCGAAAAAATGATTCCGCTGATGATAAACAATTCTCTCAACGATAAAGACCTGCCCATTTACGGCGACGGCTTGTATGTGCGCGATTGGCTATACGTCTATGACCACTGCACCGCAGTATGGAAGGTCCTGACCGAAGCCCCGCCGCAGCAAATCTACAACATCGGCGGATGCAACGAGAAAACAAACCTCGAGCTGGTCGGACTAATACTCGACCGTCTCGGCAAACCAAAATCTCTCATTAAGCACGTAAAGGACCGTCCCGGCCACGATAGACGCTACGCCATCGACGCCAAAAAGATAATGACAGAACTCAACTGGCAGCCCTCCGTCACATTTGAGCAGGGAATCCAGAAAACCATTGACTGGTATCTTGAAAACAAAAAATGGCTCGATAGCGTCGTCTCCGGCGACTACCAGAAGTATTACGACGCTATGTATGCAAATCGATAAACCCCGGATTTAATTCGTCGCACGGGCCCCGGCCCTCGTATTTCAAGTCACGAGCGACGGGCGACGATTCTCCACTTCGTTCACAATCTTGCCCGCCGAAGACGAGTCTATGCGGGCACTATGAGCTGCGTCTCGTACAGACTCTGATACAGAGGGCACGTACGCATAAGTTCCTCGTGCTGACCCTGTGATACAATTCGACCGTCGTCCATCACCACTATCACATCCGCCTTGACAACCGTGCTGAATCTGTGAGCGATTACAAAACTGGTCCTGTCACGCATAATCTCTTCGATAGCCACGTGTATCTTGGCTTCGCTGTCGGCATCGACCTGGCTGGTCGCCTCATCGAAAATCAGTATCGAGGGATTTCTCAAAATCGCCCTCGCTATGACAATTCTCTGCAGCTGTCCTCCGCTAAGGCCCGCACCCTGCTCGCCAATCAACGCATCATAACCACGGGGCAGCAACGAAATAAACTCGTCGGCAAAAGCACGCTTCGCCGCATCTACTATTTCCTGCCGCGTAGCGCCCAGCTTACCATAGGCAATGTTCGCCGCTATAGTATCATTAAACGTCACCACATCCTGAGTAACCATCCCAATCTGGCTCCGCAGACTAAACAGCGTCACCTCGCGAATATCTTTTCCGTCTATTAAAATCTGCCCGCTGTCAACGTCGCAAAATCTCGGTATCAGATTCGCCAGCGTCGTTTTGCCGGAGCCGTTGGGCCCGACGATTGCAACGTTATGCCCCGCCTGCACTGAAAGGTTAATTCCCTTTAGCATCGGCTTTTCCGCGCCGGGATACGTAAATACAACGTCCCTGAATTCTATTCGCTCCGCCAGCGGCGGCAGTTCAACCGCGACCTCTTTTTGTATCTCTCTTGGCTCATCTAATATATGGAACACACGCTCAGCAGCCGCATTAGCCTCCTGAACCCGATTCCAGACGTCGCTTGTCTTGCGAAACGAATCAGCCGTGGCGCCTAACAAAACAAGCAGTGTGAAGAAATCACTCGGCTGCATCGTACCCTTGTAAACCCACTGTGCGGCGAACGCCAGACCGACACTGCCCCCTATCATCCCAAGCGTCTCCAAAATCGGACTGGCACTGGCATCGACTTTGGCGATGCGAAACTGCTGCTTTAAAAGTGCGCGGTTGATCGTCTCAAAATTGGCTCCCTCATATCCCTGCTGGTTATAAACTTTTACCACTCTAATGGAGCCTATTGCCTCTTTCAGTTTGCCTAACATTATCGCCCAGTTCGCAAGAGACTTCCTGGTCGCTCGCTTCATCTTTCTGCCCAGCTTCGTAAGAGCAAGAAGCGACGCAGGCGCTGCAAGCAGAAATACCAGTGTCAGGTTCCGGTCTATCCACATCGCACACGCTATCATCCCTATTGCCTTCAAAGGCTCACTGAGAGTCTTGCCCAGCAAAACCTTGATCCCGTTTTCGATTGACGCCGTATCCCGAATTAACCTGCTGACGGTATCGCTCGGCCCGTCCTTCGCAAAAAAGCCGACCGGCAATTCCATGGCGTGTCTGAACGTATCCTCACGAAGCCGGGCAAGGGACGTACTAACCACCTTTTGAACCGTATAATCCTGGTAAAACCGGCAGATACACCGAATCACCGTAACAATCGCCAGCAAAAAGATAATAAAAAGCACCGCCTTCTTCTTTGTTGTCCTGCTCTGGTCATCCGGCACAAAACGAAGGAGCCTCTGCGCATAATCAGCATAAAAGGGCCTGCCGCCGCAGCGGAGTTCTCCTGTCGCCATCTGTGGTCTTCCCCTCTCATCCAGACGCCGATATTGAATCACTATCGACCCAACTTCGGATATCGTCGCCATTTCACGAAGCAGCACCCCTGACGGTATCTTATCCACTTTATCACTGACTAAGCTGCTGCCGGCGCCGACAATCAAGTCATCGCATCTAAGTCCTGCCTTTTCGGCGCTCCCGCCGCTTTTGACGGCCACAACTCGCAAATGGTAGGCAATTTGAGGATTGTTCGGGTCCAGAAGTTCGGCTTTATCAGGCACATAAAGGTTCATCCCGTACCTATTTTCACTGATTTTGCGGTTCACCCATCCGTGCAGACCTTCCTCGCCCATCATAACTTTCAGCAGTGGAAGCACCGTCACAACGCTAACTGAAAAAAGAATACTGATGAGCACCGCGCTGCACACTATCGTCACGAGCCTCGACCATTGCGGCCACACGTACTCGAATACTCGCCTGAGTGCATTCATACCGTTACTTTTCCTGTTGTTTGCCTAGCTCTCTCGCCCGGCCCGGACAACTCCGGTGTTGTTACCGGATGTCTGTTGCCCCGTGTCGTCCGGGAAATATCTGCACAAAACCGATGGATGAACCGCGCACGATAACACACCGCCAACCACCGGTCAAGCAATTTGCAAATCCCAAAAAATTAACCCCATGCTCCCCCTCAACGCAGTCAAAGGGTTTTTATACCGTACCTATTTTAATAAGTGCGCTCAAGTAGAAAGTAAGAGTTTGACTGCCAATGACTTAAATAACGCCAGCAGCACAAAATTTAAATAGGTGCGGTATTACGTGGGGTTTTGGCATAGACTCGTCTCGGCCTACGCCGAGACGTAGCCGGAAAAGTACTAAATGCGCATAAAAAAGGGAGACGCAGGCACTTTACATTTGCTCAACGTCACCCCGCCTCCCTGTTGCGAAGCGCCTTTTTATTTATTTCGGCGAAACCGCCTATCTTGCGCTTGCAACAATAATATTGTATAGAAACCCGCAACAATTGTCAAGCTTCCCAATATCCGCGATATCCCAATTTTCTTGAGAAACGGTCCTGCGTCATTTCCGGCATGTGTGGGTACGGACTAAAATCCCACTTTTTCAGAAGTAATCCGCCCCAAACCATCAAAAAACGCTAAACTCCCCTGACCACAAGGGCCGATTTCCTAATTTTAGGCAAAAAAAACAACGCTCGTAACCCTTTAATGGGGGCAGCGAATTTTCTTTTGACAACGGCTTTTAGCCCGATAATATGTATGGGTTTTGATGCTTTATCCAAACAGGGCGTACAACAATCATGAGAAATGAAACAAATTACGATACCATGTTCGGTAAAATGGCGGTCGAGCAGGGTCTTTGCACCGATGAGGAGTTGCGCCATTCGCTTGAGCAGATAGAGGCCCGCCGAAAGGTTAATCCCACCATCCTCGAGGATTTAATGGTTGACCTCGGTTACATCACCAAAACGCAGGCCGAAAGATTAAAGCAGACCATCGGGGAAAGCAGGGTCGCCGTCCACCAAATCCCGGGCTATCAAATTCTCGGAAAACTCGGCGCCGGCGCAATGGCGATAGTCTACAAAGCCAGACAGCTCAGTCTGAACCGAATCGTTGCGATAAAGGTCCTGCCGAAGCGCTTCAGTGAAAACCCCGAATATGTCGAACGCTTTTACAAGGAAGGCCAGGCCGCCGCAAAGTTAAATCACAACAATATCGTCCAGGCCATCGACGTCGGCGAAGCGGGCGGCTACCACTACTTCGTAATGGAGTATGTCGAAGGAAAAACCATTTACGATGACCTTGCAGCCGGAAAGGTCTTCGCCGAGGACAAGGCGATTGAAATTATCATTCAGGTCGCACACGCACTTGCGCACGCCCACGTCAAAGGTCTTATTCACCGCGACGTAAAACCCAAGAATATAATGATAAACTCCGCCGGCGTTGCCAAACTCGCCGATATGGGTCTGGCCCGCGCAACCACCGACATCGAAGCGGCCCAGACCGAAAAGGGCAAGGCTTACGGAACACCCTACTACATCGCGCCAGAGCAAATCCGGGGTGAAATCGACATTGACGGAAGGGCTGACATCTACAGCCTCGGCGCAACCTTCTATCATATGGTTACAGGAAGAGTTCCCTTTATGGCGGATGACCCCACGGTTGTTATGAGAAAGCACCTCAGGGAGCAGCTCGTGCCGCCGGACCATATTAACACCTCATTATCGGCAGGGGCATCTGAAGTTATCGAAGTGATGATGGCCAAGCGAAAAGAAGACCGATACAACAATGCCGAGGAGCTTCTTGCTGACCTCGAGGCCGTCCGCGATGGCCAAACACCAATGCGGGCTCGTACAAGATTTGACGTCTCAGCTCTCGAACAGCTCGAACAAGGCGAGGATATCAGCCAGCAGCAGAACGTTTACGAGCAGCAGGCCATCACTAAATACCGCACTGCTCTCGTGATTTTAGCCGCTGTGGTGGCAGTATTAGGCCTAATTATTGTGTTGCTGTTCTTTTCCTCTTGATAATTCAGCTTCATCTGCTACAAAAGGAACTGAAAGCTTAAAACTTAAAGTGCAAAACTGCGGAATTTATAATTCATCCCGCCCCTCCGAGGGGACGGGATTCATTAGTTTTTAGTTTTAAGCTTTAACTTTTAAGTTTCTTCAGAGGCTATGCCAAGAGGCGGTGCACATTTTTCTTCAAACGAGTTGGCGACGGTTCTCAGCCACTATGATATCGGTGTAATTCACGAACTCAGCCCCTTATCTGCGGGCAGCCGGCGCACGCCGAAAATGATAGTGACGACTGAAAAAGGAAAATTCCTCCTCAAACGCCGACCCAAAGGTAAAAACGACCTCTATCGGGCAGCTTTCGCGCACGCCGTCCAGACCCACCTTGCTGACAGAGATTTCCCTCTTGCCCATCTTTTGAGTACACGGGACGAAAAAAACACACTCCTGCAGCTCGACAATCACATTTATGAGTTCTTCGAGTTCGTTACAGGTGTTCGTTATGATGGCTCAGCCGAGGCCACTATTGATGCCGGCCTGCATCTGGCGAATTTCCACGAATACCTGGCCGACTTCCCCCCGCGCTTGACTGCGCAAGCAGTCGCGGGGGTCAGGGGCAGCTTCCACGATGCAACGAATGTCCGAAGACACCTGAAAACCATCGGTGCCCAGGAAACCCGCCTTCGCGCGAACGCCATAGCCGCTCCGGCGGAGGCGCTCGGCGCCGAGAAAACCGTATCCGAGGGAAAGGAGTTGCTTAAAATTGCTGAGGTTCTGATGACCCTTTACAACGAATCCTCTGTTCGTGTAAACGAGCTCGGATTCGACAGCCGCTCCGAGCAGGTCGTGCACGGTGACTGGCACCCCGGCAACATGCTCTTTAGTTCATCGTTCATAGTTCATGGTTCTTCGATGAACAAAGAACAAAAAACACAGCACTTAATTGCAGTCATCGATTTCGATTCGGTAAAAGTTGCCCCGCCCATTACCGACCTCGCAAACGGTATGCTCCAGTTCTCAATTGTTGGCAGCCGACCCAACCCCGTCGACTGGCCCGCTTATCTCGACCAGGCAAAGCTCACCCAGTTCCTGAACGGCTATCAGCAGGTAATCAGGCTTGACCCCGCCTCTTGCTTTCGCAAGAAAGCGGCGGGGCTGAATTCCCTGCTCGACTTGATGATTGAGACTATGATAGCCGAGGCTGTGCTGCCGATTGCAGAAACAGGCTTCTTCGGCAACCTGACAGGTCTCGATTTCCTGAAAATGATTCGGCGAAAAGCCGAATGGATTGACAAAAACCGGGACAAACTAACCGAGGCTATGCAGTCTTAACTGCATAGCCGGCACAGCCTCCTTTGAAGATTCCACACTGTTCGGACACCTGTCCCGCACCAATTGTCCTTCAGCGAAAGATACTGCCGTGAATAAGGATAGTAGTATTGATTCGGGTTCAATTGGTGCGGGATTTCCGCAAGTCTGGAGCCCGATGTCGTCTCGGAAATTTCGTTGCAAAATCCCGCTTATTGTTGAAAATAAGTCTTCTTGTGGCACGGCCATCTTGGCCGTGATTTCACGAGCTCCAAGCCCGTGCCACTATCCAGTATCGAGGCGCCTCCGCCGAAGCGGCTATGCCGCCCACGCGAAGGCGGGTAACGAGCATGGTTTTTACTCTGCACAGGTATATATTTCGGGAAGTCTTCAGGGTTTTTGTCCTGGCCGCTGTAGCCCTGACATTGATTCTCAGTCTCGGCAGTATCCTGCGGCCCATCCAGGAGTACGGCGTCGGGCCCCGGCAGGTAGTTTACCTTATCGGTTTTTTTCTGCCGATTACACTGACGTTTGTATTGCCTATGGCCGCCCTGTTTGCCACGGCGCTGGTTTATGGCCGATTCGCCGCCGACAATGAGCTTGACGCCTGCAGGGCCAGCGGAGTGCCACTCTCCACCCTCGTCTATCCGGGCCTGACGCTGGCGATTATGGTCGCCATCGCAAATCTCATCTTAAGTTTCCACGTTATGCCCGCCTTTGTACACAGTGCCGAAAAATCCCTAAAGGCCGATGCAAAGCAGATACTTTTCAGAAATATCCAGCAAAGAGGCTATTATAAACCCCCCGGCACAGACTCCAGAATTTACGCCGACTATGCGAATGCCGAAAATGACACCCTCACAGGGGTAATCGTCGCAAATGTTAAAGAAGCCAGGATAGAGAAGATTATCACCGCAGAATCCGCCACCGTTCGTTTCAACCCCCACGAAACATTCAACGAAGTGCTGATAACAACAAACAACCCCTATCAAATGGCCTCCGAAGACCTGACCGGCTTTTCCGCCGAATCAATGGTACTGACCTTGGAGTTTCCTCCTCTGCTGGGTGATGACATAAAGTTCAAAAAAATCCGCGAAATGAAAAAAATCAAAGTTGAGCCTGTCCTGTTTTATCCAATCGAGAAACTCGCTCGTCGCACCTACGCCCAGTTCACCGCCGAGCTGCTCGCGCAGGACATAAGACAGAATACAGAATACAGAAGACAGAAGACAGAAGACAGAATATCGAACGTCGAGCGACGAGCGACAAGCGACGAGCGACGGCTCTATAATCTCCACAGCGACAAAAAAATCGTCGAATTCACAACGACACAATGCACCCCCGCCGAAGAAAAAAAGGTCCTGCTCTCAGGCGACGTTGTCGTCATCGAATATGACGCAGCCACCAAGCAGATGATTCGCGAGTTGCACTGCACAAAAGCCCTGATTGATATCGAGGGTGACGAACTGGCACCGACTTTGACCCTTACGCTTTTCAACGCAACCTGGCAGCGGCCAGCCCCCGCGTCTCCCGACGCGAGTCGGGGCGGCGGGCCGGACGGCTCAACCGGACTGGACCGAAGACCCGTTATCCGGGGCCTGATTTTGCCGACGACTGTAACGGATACATTCAAAACCCCAGACTTGCTCGATTCTGTAAGGGATGGTTTTATCGCCTCAGCCTTAAAGACCAAACCCGGCCCGGCACTGAATAGCCTCCGGCAAAAGCTCAAGGCAAAAATCCGCGACACGCTGGCTCAAATACAAGCCGAGGTCCATTCCAGACTCGTATTCGGAATAGGCTGTATCCCGATGATTATGATTGGTATAGCCCTCGGCATCATCAAAAAGCAGGGCCATCTGCTCAGTGCCTTTGGTGCAAGCTCAATACCTGCCGCACTGCTGGTGGTCTGCATTATGATGGGAAAGAACATCGCCAAAAATCCCGGCTCAAAAACCCTCTCAGGAATTTTGCTGATGTGGATGGGTCTGGTAGTTTTGTCCATCCTGGCCGGCGGAATATATCGAAAACTGTTGAAAAACTAATTCGTGGTAATTGGTTAAATGGTAATTGGTTAAACGGTTAAATAATTACCATTCACCAGTTACCAGTTACCAGTTACCAATATATGAAAATACTGGATAAATACGTCGCAAAAAATTTTCTGATAGGATACGCCATTTCCTTTTGCGTACTCATAGGATTGCGAATAATCATCGATTTGTTTGTCAATCTCGATGAATTTACTGAGCATGCCAACCTCGGTACTCTCGCTGTTATCAGGAACATATTCGGCTTTTACTGCCTTAACATCACGCTTTATTTTCGCGATTTCGCCGGAATGATAACCGTTGTAGCGGCTGCCTTTTCGCTGGGCAAAATGGTCCGCTCAAATGAGCTGGTCGCAGTTATGGCTTCCGGCGTCAGCCTCAAACGCGTGATTGTGCCCATAGGATTTCTGGCGATATTGTTGACAGTTGTACTGGTAATCGACCAGGAATTATTGATACCGCCGCTCAGCGACAAACTTGTACGAGGCCAGGACGCCCTGCCGGGCCAGGAAACCTACGATGTATGGTTCATCCCCGACGCCAACGGCTCGCTAATCTGCTCTCAAAAGTTCCACGTGAAGACTTCAACGCTCGAGAAGCCGACTATCATCACACGTCAAAGAAAACCCGACTCAATCTCCTGGCAGCTCACCGGCTGGATATCAGCCAAAGAAGCCGTTTACAACTATCAGACCGGCCGATGGGATTTAATCGATGGTTTTTTCATCCGAAAAGATGACCCCGCCGGAGCGCGGCGGATTTCGTATTTCTCCACCGACATTACGCCTAAGGATATACCCGTCCGCCGAAGGTCAGAGCATAAAGCGCTGCTCAGCTCCCGACAGTTAGCTGCTCTCGCAGCCCAGAAGACAAAAATCAAGGACCTCGCTCAGCTTTACAGCCAGAGGCACTTCCGAATTACCGAACCTATTATCAACCTCGTGATGCTTATGATTGGCCTTCCCATTCTGGTTTGTCGCGACCCGAAGCTGATGAAGTCCGCCATTATGATAAGTTTCGCTGCGACGGCGGGTTGCTTCATCACCACTTTCCTGTGCAAGATGTTTGCCACCGAAACCGTTTTCGCAGGCAGGGTCATACCGGAATTCTGGGCTTGGCTGCCTGTCTTCATCTTCGCCCCCATCGCCTTTATCGAACTGGACTCAATGAAAACATAAGTGGTTCATAGTTCATAGAAAGTTGCTGTTCCTAACACAACAACATTCGCATCGGCTGAAGGGTTCGGTCGAAGGGGTTAAAGACAAGGCCAAGAATCTCTAATGTAACAACCCCTAATAGCGCCTGGTCGCTTTCTTCGCCTAAAATCACCGGCGTATGAGCCTCTCCCTGCGAAAGCTTTAGATACACCTCCGAGACCGCTCTATTAACTGTTGTGCCATCGGCCAGTGTAAAAGACATCTTGCGTTTTGGTTTCAACCCAACCGCCTTCCACACCTTTTTAGGAAGTAGAGTATAAGTTGCCCCGCTATCTATAAGAAACTTTACGCCTGCCTGCTTACCCCGCGGCCCCTTTACCTGACCTTCGACGTATGTAATTCCCACAATCTCTTTATCCTCGCTTAATTGCTACTTATTATACCACCCAGTTGTCCCAAGCACAATGAAAATTTTCTGTCGCGCTCCCATTAGCGGAATCAATGAACTATGAACAACAAACAATGAACTATGAACAACAAATTATTTTATCGCCTTGCGAATTTCTTTGTTTATCCTGACGCTGCACCAGTCCCGCCCGCACATCGAGCAGTAATCAGCCGACATCGGCTCCCTTACACCGGCTTCTTCGCACGGCTCGTTATGCAGCCTCTCAGCAGTCTGTGGGTCGAGCGACTTGGCTAAATGTGTCTTCCAGTCCAGATTACTCCTGGCGATGCTCAGCTCTTTGTCCCATTCACAAGCGCTTTTTAACCCACGAGCCACATCGGCTGCGTGCGCAGCAATCTTCGACGCAATCACACCCGCCCGCACGTCTTCGATATTCGGCAGGCCCAGATGCTCTCTCGGCGTAACATAGCACAAAAATGATGCGCCGTAAAACGCTGCCGCCGTTCCACCGATTGCCGACGTTATATGGTCGTAGCCGGCCGCAATATCGGTCACTAATGGCCCGAGCACATAAAACGGCGCTCCGTGGCAAATCCGCTGCTGGATTTCCATATTGTACTGTATCTGGTCAAACGGCACATGTCCCGGCCCTTCGACCATAACCTGACAGCCTGCCTCTTGTGCTCTCGTCGTAAGTTCGCCCAGCGTTTCCAGCTCAGCGAGCTGAGCCGCATCGGTCGCATCAGCTATCGCACCCGGCCGAAGCCCGTCACCCAATGAAAAACACACATCATATTCCGCCATCAGCCCGCACAAATCATCGAACATCTCATAGAGCGGATTTTGCTTATTGTGATACAGCATCCACTTAGCTAATAGCGCACCGCCCCTGCTGACAATACCACAGACTCGGCTTTTCAGCAGCGGCAGATGTTCCCTCAGCACACCCGCGTGAATCGTAAAAAAGTCGACCCCCTGTTTCGCCTGTTTCTCGATAACCTGTAGAATTATCTTTTCATCTACGTCTTCGACTCTTCTGCCCGCTATCACCTGATAAATCGGCACCGTCCCGAAAGGCGCCGGGCACTGTGCCAGCAGCTTCTCGCGTGTATCATCGAGGTCGCCGCCGGTGCTTAAGTCCATAATCGCATCGGCCCCCGCCTCAAGTGCAGCTTTCATCTTTTCAATCTCAGCTTTTACTGACGACCGAACACTGCTCGTGCCGATATTTGCGTTTATCTTGGTACGAAGTGCCCGCCCGATACCGATTGGCTTTAGGCCTGTCCTGCTTGCCCTGCGCAGCCCCGTCGTGTGGGGCGAAGTGGGGAGCGAAGCCGAATAATTGGTTCTGTCTTCTGTCCTCTGTCTTCTGTCCTCTGTCTTCTGTCCTTTGATATGCAGCTTATTCGCCGGTACTACCAGCCGACCAGCCGCAATCTCGTCGCGGACAAGCTCAGCATCGAGATTTTCACTCTGGGCTACTAATTTAACCTCGTCAGTAATTGTGCCGGTTCTTGCTATTTGTAATTGCGTTGCCATTTCATTTACCACCTATAAAACACAAATCGCCTCCATAGGGAAGCGATTTCAGTCAGTGTCAGTCCGTGTTTCAGTCAGCGCCAGTCAGTGTTTTATCACTTTCCTACGCAGGCATATCCCGCACCAATTGTCCGCCGACCGAGAAATCAGACTTTCTGATGGGTGGCAGTCAGTCTTCAGCTTCAATTGGTGCGGAACTGTCCTGATCAGGTTCAAAGGGTTTCTTCTCAGATGCCGCACCAATTAGGCACGCGCCTAAAGCTCAATTGGTGTGGCACCACCCCTAGTGAACTAACTTTATTATATCCTGCACTACCCCACTGGGCAAACAAATTTATCCGCCTGTGGCGGATTATCCGTTGCTCTCACGCCTTCCCGAAAACCGGATATGGGCATCCGTGGCTTAATACTTTGCATCCGTTTTCAGCAACCAGAACATCGTCTTCGATACGGACCCCCAATCTGCCCGGTATATACACCGCCGGCTCAATCGTAAAAACCATCCCCGCCTGCAATTTACCTTTGCTTTTTTCTAATATGACCGGCTCTTCATGCACTTCCAAGCCGATGCCATGCCCCGTCCCATGCCCGTAAACAGGCAGACCATACTTTCTAATCACCGCTCGCGCCGCCGCATCGACCTTTTCTATCTCAACCCCCGGCTTTACCATTTTTATCGCAGCAGCCTGGGCCTCTTTAACTGCACTGTAAACCTTCCTGTAAAAATTGTTCACCTTGCCAACCGCAAAGCACCGCGTCAAATCGCAGCAATAGTTTCTGTACCGCACACCGAAATCGATAAGCACTGTGTCATTTTTTTTAAGTTTTCTCGTCCCCGGCTGATGATGTGGCCGTGAGGCATTGGCCCCGAAGGCAACAATTGTCTCAAAACTGTTTTTCGCCCCTATTTTGCGAATCTCAAAATCCAGCGCACCCGCCAATTCGCTCTCGGTTACATTCGGCTTTATGTGTTTTAAGGTTTTCTCAAGCGCTTCCGCTGCGATTTGAGCAGCTTTTTTAATCGCCGCAATTTCACTGTCGTCTTTACTGCTGCGCAGCCTTTCGATGAGTGCCTCCGCCGAAGCGGCTATGGTGCTCAGCCCACTTCGCCGAAGCGGCTGCGAAGGCCGAACGCGAAGGCGGATACCGGCAGTGCTTCCGACCCTGCCTTTGACTTTTTCTTTCAGCTTCTCGAAATCGCCAAGCGAGGTGGATTTTTCAACCGTTATTGCCCGTACCGATTTTAGCTTTCTTACCAGCTCCGCTGCCGCTTCAACCATTGGCTTACGTCGTTCAATTATCCTGCATCCGGAGCATTCACTCTTCGCCTGCTCGGTATATCTGCTGTCGGTTAAAAGATAAACACCTCCTCTTGTGGTGAGCTTGTCGAATCCATTGGTAATCACCGCCCAACTGTCTCCGCCCGAAAAGCCGGTAATGTAAGTTACATTGGCTGGCTTCGTAACTATAAGGCAGCTTATCTTTTTTCGTCCCAGTATCCGCCGAATCGACCTGACTCGTCTTTTTATTATTTGACCTTTTTCCATTCTCTGCCGTCTGCCAATCAAATGATTATCAGAACTTGTAAATATAATCGATTAACGAGCTTACCGCAAAATATAAACTTTTTTTGCCGAATCGTTTGGCTCCTGCCCATTTTATTTTTATATTTTCATTGGATTGAGGAATTGGCTGGGGGGGAAGTTGGCTTCGAAGTGTTTATGCCGACTTGTACGCCTGTGGCGTACGCCCGGCTTATGCCGCTTAGAGGTCAACAACTATTTTTAATAACCTTTTTTGTCGGGGGGGGGACGGCTCGTCGCCGTCCCTTTTTTTATAGCCTGTCCCGAGCAAAGCCTGCCCTGAGCGAAGTCGAAGGGTCGAAGGGCCTGCCCTGCTTGTCCTGCGGCTTGTCCGCCGACTTGTCCGGCGTAGCGCAAGCGAAGTCGGACTTGTCCGCCGTAGCTTTAGCGAAGGCGGAAGCTTTAGCGAAGGCGGAAGCTTTAGCGAAGGCGGAAGCCCCGTTGTTTAGGGCGAAGCAGGAAGTTTATCGAAGGGCTTGTCACATCTGCCTTTCTGCGTTACAATTTTATCCGCCTACGGCGGAGCCACGTAGCTTTCGGTTTTAACTGTTCTGACAAATAGCGGTTCGACACGCTCACCGCCCTGAGCAAAGTCGAAGGGTTGAGCTATAATGATTATATTACCTATTCGGACAAGCGTTCGGCCAAGACAAACGCCGTACACAAATTACGCCCTGATAGCCGCCAATGTCATTATTTTTCTCTCGCAGTACTACCTGGACCCGCTCACCCATCATCTTGCCTTTCGACCCTGGGTAGAGCAGCTTATGCTCACACCCATCCAGCCGCATCTGCTGCAGTTTCTAAGCTACGCATTTCTTCATAGCTCACCTATGCACATCATCGGAAATATGTTCTTTTTGTACCTGTTCGGCAGCAACGTCAACGACAGGCTCGGCCACGTCGGCTATTTGTGCCTTTATCTGGCCGGTGCGGTCTTTAGTGCCGTCGGCCATACGCTCGTAAGCGCCCAGCCTGTTCTCGGGGCCAGTGGTGCCGTCGCCACCGTAACCGGCGCTTATCTCGTCCTGTTTCCGCAGAGCCTGATTGCCGTCTTTTACTGGTTCTTCTATTTTATTAATACCATTGACGTCCCTGCTTTGTACTTCATCGGCTTCAAACTGATTTTCTGGGACAATGTCCTCGAAAGAAGCATTCCCAACGCCGCATACGAGGCACATTTGGCCGGATATGCCTTCGGCATCACCGCTATGTTGATTATGCTTGCCACCGGCCTACTAACCAGCACCGGCTTTGACCTCTGGACGATGGCAAAACAATGGAACCGCCGACGCCGATATCGTGACGTCGCCGCTAATGGCTTCGACCCGTTTACCGGCCCCGCACCAACAAAACAGATAGAGGTCAAAAACGTAACAAAACCACTCCGTGGTGAGCCTGTCGAACCAGTCAACAAACAAAAGATGCAAAAAATAGAGCTGCTTCGCAGCGACATCGCCGGCCAAATGTTGCAGCGAAACCTCTCTGCCGCTGCCGAGTCTTATCTACAGCTCATTGAGCTTGACAGCGAACAAATTCTGCCCCCTCGGTACCTGCTCGATATCGCCAACCAGCTTACCAGCAAAAGCAGGCACGCCGACGCCGCAAAGGCCTATGAGCAGTTCCTGGCTCATTACGACAATTACGAATACATCGAGCAGGTCCAGTTAATGCTCGGCTTATTATATTCTCGTTATCTCGGGCAACCGAGCCGTGCGAAGAAGCACTTGTCCGCCGCCGTCTCGAAGCTTTCCGACCCCGGCCAGCTCAAGATGTGCCGTGACGAGCTCGAAAAACTACAAAACATTTAGAGATATCTTCCTGAAAATCTCTTGACCACGCCCTTCCTGATAATACAATTATCATCGCTCATCTTAAAATGGTACCAATGAGAAGCTCAAGTTTAACTTTTGGAGAACATCTATGAAAAGAATCAGATGTTGGGATTGCATTTTATTTGCACTTTTAGCGCTCTCCAGTCTGCCCTTTTTTGCGGGTTGTAATGCCCCGAAGAACCAGTTAAACACCTTCAACAGACACTTTGAACTATCGGATTATGAGAATTCAGCCATTTTTGCTCAGAAGAATATGAGCAACCGGAAAGACCCGGCAGGCGAAGACCTGCTCTGGGCCTTGCAGCTTGGGACCATTGAAAGAATCCGTAAAAATTACCAGAAAAGTACGGAGTATTTCGATAAATCCGAAGACATGCTCAAGTATTATGACGAGCAATTTAAGGGTGGCGATATTATTGGCTCAACGGCCGTTAATGAAAATGTAATCCCTTATAGAGGCGAAGAGTATGATGGCGTGATGGTCAATACATACAAAGCCCTGAATTTTATGGCCGAAGGCAAAATGGATTTGGCCCGCGTCGAGTTTAATCGCGCTCTCGACAGGCAGAGACGTGCAAAAGAAAAATTCGTCGAAGAAATAAATAAACTAAACGCCAAGCTGGAGAAGGAACAGCAGCAAAACGGATTTGCAAAATCAAATGTTGAAAATCCGACAACGCACCAGTTGTTGGCTCAAAAGTATCCCAATCTCTACAACTTCCAGGCTTATCCCGATTTCGTCAATCCGTTTGCGACCTACTTGGCAGGCGTATATTTTAATCTCGTTGGTGACCACTCCAAGGCGGTGGATTTACTAAAAGAATCCTACGGCATGGTTGGTGGCAATCCCTTTATAGCCGAAGACCTGAGTGCTACTGAGGGGGTGCTTGGCGGGGGAGGCCGGCTCGAAAATACGGTCTGGCTGATATTTGAAAATGGATTAGGCCCTGTAAAAGAAGAATTCAGGCTGGATATCCCGTTATTCATTGCAACAAGTAAAGTTAAATATGTGGGGATTGCTCTGCCGAAATTGGCATTCAGAGATAGGGCCTATCCATATCTGATTGTAGATTCTGACGGTAAAAGTTTTACGACGCTTCCGGTCGCCGATATGGACAGGGTCGTCCAGACGGAGTTCAGCAAAGATTTCGGAGGCATTTTAATAAGGGCTATCATATCGGCAACGGCCAAAGCGGTTGCTCAGTATGCCCTTGAGCAACAGGGCTCCAATGCTGCTTCGATTGCTTCTACCTTAGTGGCGGCATACAGTTATGCGTCAACTGCTGCTGATGTAAGGGTATGGACGGCTTTGCCGAAAGATTTCCAGATTGCCCGCTTCCCAAAACCCAAAAATGGCAAATTAAAAATTACTCCACCAGGTTCTGTCCCTCTTGACATTGATATTCCCAATTGTAATAATGCCATAGTATACGTTAGAATAATAAATAATCGGGCCATACCGGTATATGAGGTTATGGCTTTTTAAGCTGATGTCTTCCATTATTAACTAGGGGTGAAAAATGAAAACGATTACAAATATATTGCTTTTCGCTGCTGCGGTGGCGCTCATAAGCTGTGATGAGCCGCAGGGCTCCAAAATTCACTTAAGGGCTGACGTGAAAAGTGACAATCTTGTTGATAACATCGTGACCCGCCCGGTGGCCTATGCCTTTAGCGCATTGATTGGTGAAGGCATTGAAGTCACCGAGGCCGTCTTGCGGAGAAACCAGGCCGGATTTCTCGAGCTTAACGTTAATGGAATCAACCATTCACAATTTACCAGGAAGTTCCGATACAGGGTGGAATGGCTTGACAAAGACAACTTATTGATTCAAACCAAAACAAGCGTCTGGCTGCGGATGTCTGCGATGGGTAAATCTCCATTTAGCTTCAAAGTTGTTGCGCCGAGGCCGGATGCCGTGAATTTCAGAATGGATACGAGAAAGTGGGAGTAAGTTATGAAAACAGGAATATTTCAAATCGTCGTACTAATCGGTATTCTGACTGCTGGCTGTGCGGAAACTACGTACATCGACACTATGCACGACGCGGGCAAACCCGTTATGGCCCTCGATTACAGGGACTTTGACCAGGCCGCAAGTGAAATGGTCCAGTCTATGCTCGGTTCTGGCGCCCTGAAAAAGAAGGAGGGCGGCAGATATGTTATGGCAACGGGTCGTATTGTAAATGATACTATGCAGAGAATCGACACCGACCAGCTAATGGCCAAAGTCGAGCAGGAACTTCTAAACAGCGGCCAAGTCGTGATGACCTCCGCCGTCGGTGGAAAAGGCGCATCAGACCAGATGATTTATGACACGAGGGATCTTAAAGATTCGGACGTCGGCGATGAATTTAATAAAGATACTGTTGCTGCAAAAGGCCAGTTGATTATGCCCGAACTAAGCGTCTCCGGCAAAATTTTCCAAAGAAACATCCGTTATGACAACGACCGCCAGCAGGTTGAGTACTATTTCCAGCTTCAGGTTACAGACCTCACTACCGGATTGAGGTTCTGGCAAAATGAGACTCTTATCGGCAAACGAGGCAGTAATAAGTCTGTGGCCTGGTAAATGATAGTTTGATTTTAAGCGGAGGCTCTAAAATGAAAAAGTCGCTTCTTTTTTTAATTATTTTGGCTCTGGCTTCCCCGTTGCTCTTTGCCGCCGAAACTAAGACGAAAGTTGTCGAAACCAAAGGCCAGGGTTTTGACAGAGACGAGGCTATCAATAAAGCCCTGAAGCAGGCAGTCGCACAGGTAAAAGGTGTCGCGGTTAGTTCGCTCGACACCAATTTCAACTATCGTTCCGCCTCGGCTGATATCGAAAGAACAGACTCCGGAAAAAGAGTTGAGTTTGATGCCGTAGGTGTTCAGACCGGCGGGACCACCCTTAGAACTAACATTGCAGGCCTGGTCAAGACCTTCGAGGTCCTTAACGAAAAGAAAATAGACGAAAAAACTTATGAGGTAATGCTCAAGGTTTGGGTATACGACTACGAATCGCCCGACAAAACCGACCGCCTCAGACTCGCCGTAATGCCCATAAGAACACTCGCTGCATCTTACCAGTTTGGCAATATCACAAATCCGTCCCTCGACACCTCCCGCGTGTTTTCGCAGAAATTGGCTGTCGCATTTACGCAAACAAATAAGTTCGCTGTCCTCGACCGCGAATATATACAGGAATTTGCCCAGGAAAAAAATATCCTGATTAATGATGCCCCTCTCGAAGAACTGGCCAAGCTGGGACAGGTCCTCGGCGTTGACTATATGCTCGTCGGAACAATCACGAGGGCCGGCATCGCGAGAAAAGAAACGTTCTCGCCGGCCATTGGCCGTACTACTAGTGAATATGAAGCCAATTTCTCCTTCGAATACCGCCTCATCGTCGGCCCGACAAGGCAAATCAAACTGGCTGAGGTCCTCAACATAAAGCTTGATAAAACCGAACAAGTCAAAAAGCTCGTCAGTAAGTGGGAGCCTCAGGACCTGGATTATAAGGAAATGTCGGACAATTTTCTAACAATGGCTGCCAATCAGGTAGTCGAAGCAATCATCGACCAGCTCTATCCCACACGCATCGCCAGTGTTGAGAAAGATGGGCGGGTTATTATCAACCAGGGCGGCACAAGAATCTCAGAAGGACAGTTGCTGGATGTCTTTTCCCAGGAAAAGGAAATCTTCGATGCCGATACTAAGGAATCGCTCGGCAAAACGGAAGCCCTCGTCGCGACGATAAAGATTGATAAAGTAATGCCGAAAATCTCTTACGCAAAACTCGTCGATGGTGAACTGGCAAAAATCACTGAAGGCCTGATTTGCCGACCTAAGAAAGCCGAAGCAGCACCCGACGAAGGCCGCAAAAGCAATATCGAAAGGGCCCCCACCGGAGGCGTAAAACTCCCCTTTGAGTAACTCTCACTGGCGACGGAATCCAAAAATATTTGGCCCCGTAATTTTATTGCGGGGTTTTCCTCTCATCTAATGTTGAAGAAGTTCATCAGCTTTATTTACAGTATTCCTAAAATCCTCCTGCTCATTCTCTTTGGCGTCGCCTTGCTGCTTATAGCAATCGGCATATATAGAGCCGGCTCAGCAATAGATAATTTACTGACCGAAAACAAAAAATTGAAACAGGCTTTAACAAACCTTACGGATACGGGAAAAATAGGTTATGCGAAAGTAACTTCTCAGACAGTCGATAACGAGGGCAATGTATTATCGACGAAGCTCAAATTTGTGGAAACCGCTCGCGATAACGAATTGGATAAAATCCTCGAAAAGAGCTATACGATAGAGGGCGACATTGTTCATTTCGACGCCTTAATCGTGAAATTCGGCGATAAAGTTGTTATGAACGGCCAGAAGAAAAGCCTCTATTTATGGCGGAGAATCTATGGCGAGAATATGGCCCCAGGCTCTGGTTTCCCGATTGAAGAAGTGGGCAAAGAGCCTCAAAGATACAGTGAGCTTTTGAAGCAGTTATCTCTAAGGCAGAGGGAAGTTTTCTGGGAAAATATTTGGTCATTGGCCAACGACCCTCAAAAGCTTCGCAGGTACGATATAGAGGCGATTTTTGGCAATGTTACTTATGTCAAATTAAAGAAGGGTCTTGTATATATTTTCCGTATAAGTTCGACAGGCCAGGTCTATCCCGAAGTCGTCCCAGATTTATAATTTATCATTTAGCCCTTAGGCCTGCCTGAGGGTCCAAATGCTCAAATCGCAAATCGTAAATGACCTTGTCATCCTGAGCAAGGCCAAAGGCCGCGTCGAAGGATCTGTCGTCTGTCGTCCATCATCCGTCGTCTGTTTTCTAATCCCTAATTAACTAATTCACCAATTTTCTAATTCACTAATTCTCTATTCCCCTGCCTGTCGTAGCGCAGCTTTTAACCCTGAGCGTAGTCGAATGGGCGGCAATCTCAACCCAAAATCGCAAACCTGTGGTGAGCGCAGTCGAACCATCGTCAATCTTGATTGCCTCTTGCAAATTATCTAGCAGGACTTACACTAATGGCCTATGGCAAAGAAATCCACATCCGATTCCAGGAAAACTCCAGCGAGCGGCAAACCATCCTCTCTAATCGATACTCGGGTCATTTATTGCGGCGATAACCTTGACCAGTTGAAAAAATTCCCCGATGGATGCGTTGACCTGATTTATATCGACCCGCCTTTTAACTCTAATCGCAATTATGAGGTCTTCTGGGGCGAGACAAAGGAAAAACGTTCCTTCGAAGACCGCCACGCCTCGACACAGGCCTACATCGACTTTATGCGTCCTCGCTGTGTCGAACTGCACCGCGTCTTAAAGAAAACCGGCTCGTTCTACTACCATTGCGACTGGCATGCCTCTCACTACGTCAAAATAATGCTCGACCAGATATTCGGTGAAAACCAATTCCAGAACGAAATCGTTTGGAAAAGAACACCATTTGCTGGTAGTAGCAAGGCACTCGCAAAGCAGTTTCCTCGTTCGCACGATGTGCTATTATTCTATACCAGAGGAACAAAATGGACTTGGAATGTACAAACTAAACCGTATTCAGAGAAATACCTAGAGCGGTTCAAGTGGAACGACAATGACGGTCGTGGTTCTTATCGAAAAACGCTTTTAAAGACATATTCACAAGGGACTTTCGAAAGACTAAAAGCCGAGAATAGGCTTATTTCTCCAATTAAGGAGGGGGCAAAATGGTCGTATAAACAGTATCTAAATGAGAGTAGCGGCCAAATCCAGACAGACGATGTCTGGACCGATATTAACGCTATAAACCCAGTCGCCAAAGAACGCCTTGGTTATCCTACCCAAAAACCACTTGCTTTGCTCGACCGCATAGTTAATGCCAGCAGTAATCCCAACGATATTGTTCTCGATGCCTTTTGTGGCTGTGGAACTGCATTGGTTGCCGCAGAAAATCTAAATCGCCAATGGATTGGTATTGATATTTCACCGACCGCCTGCCGTGTTATGGCAAAGCGTCTGCGCGATGTCTGCGGTATGAAAGAGGATGAGAAACTCTGGCATATTGGCCGCGGCTTTATTGTTCGTGACCTGCCGTGGAGCGAAAAGCAGCTTAAAGAAATCCCGCCCTTTGAATTTGAGAACTGGGCCGTTATCGCCCTCGGCGGTGTGCCGAATGTCGCTAAGGTCGGCGATATGGGAATTGATGGCCGTATTTACCCTGTCTCTGCCGTGCCGAAGAAAACCAAAGGCGAACTCGATTTTATGGATGTTTGGTATCCCATACAGGTAAAGCAGAAAGACAAGGTTGGCAGGCCTGATATTGATTCTTTCGAGGCCGTTATGATTCGAGAAGACCGCACAAAAGGGTTCTTTGTTTCATTCGATTTCTCATCTGATGCTATGAAAGAAATACAATCGTTCTTCAAAAAGACCGGCAAGAGTATC
>Ga0315293_10000344_pt1 | contig 42321 bp, 58 predicted proteins | sample YL17G13_20_MG_FD_203071 | JGI IMG/M metagenome (GOLD analysis project Ga0315293, IMG submission 203071) | Sediment microbial communities from Yellowstone Lake, YNP, Wyoming, USA - YL17G13_20 | ecosystem: Environmental > Aquatic > Freshwater > Lake > Sediment | place: USA: Wyoming | collected... | reverse complement strand
AATCACCTTCTCTCTTATTTCATCTCCACCATAACCCATAGAACGCGAACCTGCCTCTGGAATTAAGGAAATGGTAAACTGCCAGACCCAAGTGCCGGTAATCAGAGCAAGGATATTTATACATAATGTCTGAATAGTTGAACCAATGAACCTGCGTCTCCATTTTTTAGAACGTCCGCCCCACATCCAAAAAAAGCAGTCAACTACACAAATTCCTAATGCTATGGCCGCTAAAGTGCCTAATCTAAACTCATTCATTTATAATCTTCTCTTGATATAATTATCCAATCATAATTCGGCCACACTTCTGAAGGTTGCTCTCCTACTTTCCCCCACCAAATGCGTGGAGGTTCTTTAACCGTTGGCGAGGTATGCTTGCAACCTTGTAATATCCCTACGCACAGCAAGCAGACAAGCAGAAGTTTTTGGATTCGGCGGTCTTTTAAGTATCTCATTTTCTTCCTCTTTCAGTTTGGCAAGTTTATTCCTTGCCCTTTCCCTTACTTTCTCTGGAGTCCACCATTTAGCAATTGTTCCGATTAAATCCCCTATTCCTTCCCATCCCATTGTTTACCTCACTTTCTTATGGCTTTGATGTGCCAGTGAATCCTGTCGATATCGCACATAATGCCGTAATGCTTGCCGAGAAACTCGCAAATACCATAGAATATGCCTGCCAAATTCCTGCACAATAAGCTAATCCCCAGACTAAAGCTCCGCTAATACACACAATCAATATCTTTTTCCAAATCTTCATTTCGCCCCTCCTCCGTTTTGTGTTCTATCCTTATCATCAAAATATGCTTTAACAATATATAAAGTTATAGTTCCTAAACTTCCTGTGCTTGCCAGATAAACCTCTATTGACATCTTTCCAGCAACAGTAAGAATTAAAGAACCAACCTGTATAAGGCAAAATGTAGATATTACTGCTATAGTTGCAAACTTGCGTCCTGATATTTCTTTCTTTACAATTACTTCATCTGCCATATTCCACCCCCTTATCCATGAAATTCTTGTTTTGCGTCTTTGAATATCATTAAGTTTTTGTCCATCGACCTCTTTGCAAGCCACTTTTTATCACAATCCACACCAACACATAGGACATAAGCCCTTCCATTTATAATCTCAAGGCATCGTAATTTACTTCCGCAGGAACATTGAGGATTGCGTTTATTTTCCATTTTTCAATAATATATCTATCTTGGTTTTTATCTCGGTTACAGTTTCTTTTATTTCTGGCAAACAATCAAGTTTCTCATTAACCGATTTGTGGATTTCGTCGCAGACCTCTGCCTTTTTATAGCGTTCATCAGTTTCCTTAAATGTCGGACGTCGGGAAACTTCTTTATTCAAAACCACAAGCCCGCCAATAAAAAATACCAATAATCCGCCCGATATTAAATATTCCATTCCCCTCTCCTTTTCCTTAATTTACATTCGTGTTCCATAGATAGTCCTTAAAATATGTTTATAATCGGTTCCGTAAATCCGCCTGCCCCCCCTGCTGGGGTGTAGGTGGCGTAGATGGAATATCTATGGTCTCTATATTTAACTGTAACATCTGGAGCAGTGGCGTCTGGAAAATCAGTATAATAATCACCAGCCCCGCCCCATTCATAAGAATTACCAGTATTATCATCAAGCATAAAGTGCATAGTATCTCCCTCAGTATTGCTACAATGCCAATATTGAGTCCCTGATACTATGGAAGCACTGCCAGTAGCCCCAGTAAGCCAAGTGGCAGTATCGGAAGTGGGTGGTGTCGTTCTTGAAGCCAAAATTGCCCCCGTTGCGGAATTTGCTATTAAATTCCCTGGATAACCATTACCTGTTGCAACGTGAGCATATAAAGCCATCTTGCCATAAGCACCGCCATCAGTAGAATACATCGCAGATGTCATAGCGGTTAAAGTCCCGCTTGAAGAAGGGTTAGAATTGGATTTCCAAGCCATAAAAACATTCTTATTTCCAGAGTCGTCGCTTGTTCCTAAACCTGTTTCTCCAAAAGTATCATTTGCTTTTACAGGATAAATTGCCGAATTGAGAAAGTCCCAAGAAGGGTTTACAATATACAATCCATCTTTAATATCGGGATAAACTCTCTCTGTTTTTCCAATAGCGTCAGTGAATAAAATATTATAAAAATGTCCGAATTTTCCACAACCATAATTGGTTTGTCCAAGAAGATGGTCTCTTTTATTTTTATGATAGATTGCATAACTACCAACAACATTTGCAGGTTGATAAAGTTTTCCCCCGTGTCCATTATCTTCCCAAGTAGACCCATCAGGATTTAAGTTTTTAAGTGGCGGTTGATAGAAGAAATCAAACTCCTCCCAACCCTCAAGAACAAAAGTAAACACATTTGTGGCAGGTTTCTCATAGAGGATAAGACCGAATTTAAGGTTGTCAGAGTTATCAGGGTCAGGATTAGCATACCAACCAATCTTATCCCCTTTGTATTCAATCTTATTTCCTGATAGAGTAGTTAAGGCATTAGGGATGTCAAAGAGGGGTTTGATGGTGAGGGAGTTTTCATATTCGCCTGTTTGGGGGATTTTCCATTTTTGAAATTTAATTTCTGGCTTGAATGTATCGGGAGAATTGGGGTCGCCGATGATGACTTCATCATTGTCAGAGCCGAGAGTAGTGCAATAGAGTTGCTTGTTAGCGTCCTTAATTACTTCTTGAGCAAAGCAATTCGTGGCGAATAATAGAATAAATAAAGCCAATAGAATTTTTTTCATCATTTAGTTTTATGAATCATTACGCTCGTCCCTATCATTGTTGAAACAGTATATCCTGCTGTGGTCGTTTCATTTGCTGTCCACAATTCTAAATCACCAGCTCCAGTCGCTACAAACACACCTTCAATAACAATATACATATCTGCGTTTATTGTATCCACGGAAAGAGTTACACCTCTTGTTGTGGTGCTTTTTGCACGGGATTGGAAGTTTCCCAATACATTACCAGCGGCATCAACATCGTCTTGGTCTGGAACAGCAGTTGAGGCGGTAGCGGCTAAGTCCGCCCATCTCCAGTTCCAAACAAAAGCCCCATTTGTGCCAGTATAATTGACTGCATACCTGACACCTTCAGTTGCCTGATTTGAACGATAAATTATATCATACCGAAAAGTATAAGTGCCAGCGGCTAAAGTCTGCGATAAATTGGTGATTTCAACAAGTGTAGTAGAGGCGGTAACATCAAATTGTTCGCCAGTGGTTAGGGCATCCATTATAAGGCGGGCATCATTCCCTCCACCTGGAGTTACCCAAGTCCCATCCCCTCGCCAGTAAGTAGACGATGAAGCACTTGTCCCAGAGTTGAGATTAGTTACAGGAAGGTTGTCCGTTACTTCAGAAGTTAAGTCTACAGATGTGCCTAAACTGGAGGTTATAGTCCAAGTATTAGTTGCTCCTACTGTAGTAGATATTCCTGTCCCACCTTTTAAACTAACAGTTTCAGCGGCATCGCCAATTAGTTGGTCTGTTCCACTATCACCCGTCATTGTCCAGTTATTGCCACCGCCACCTGTAGCATCATCACGCCAACCCACAACTCCAGAACCATCTGTCTTATAAACTTTATTTAATGATTCAGGATATGTTTTAGCAAAAGCAAAGGTCGGTAATAACAAGAGTGCAATAACAAAAATTAGTTTTTTCATATTAATCCTCCTCGTTATAGAACCAGAGGTCAAATGTAACTATCACCAACGCATCTGTCGGATCAGCTCCAATCCTTAAATAAACATTTGCCCCATTTGCACAAGTAGCACTATCAAATCCTGTATCAGCGGTAGAAGCACCTGTAGTCGTATCCAAGACATCCATTACCGTTGCCCCTGCCGCAGGGTTATAATCTGGAGTCGTATCACACATCAAGTCGCAGTCAAGTTCAGTTGTGGGGTCGCCTTTGACATAATTCATTTTCCATTCAGTTATAGTAATGCCTTCAGGCGCATCATCCTTAACTGTAAATAATGGCAATACCCTATAAGTAGTTTCTTGGTCATAGTAACCAGAAGGGTCAAAGGTTGCGGTTATATGTCTTAATAAAGATATACTTGCTTCGCCTGATATTTCCCCGTCTGCGGCAGAATGAAAGGATAATTGTTCATCAGTAGTGTTAAGATGTATTTGCCCCGCCGCACCAAGAGCAACATCAGCAGTGCCATTAGGAATTTCAAGAGAAGTCGCCCCGCCAGCGTCTATCGTGCCTGCAAGAGTGCCTACTGTGGTCGTTCCTGAAACAGTAAGTCCGTGAGATAAAGTTAATAAGGAAGTCGTCCAAGTCATTGCATAATCTGTTGCTAAATCAAAAGTCCATACTTGCTGAGCTCCAGCCCCCCAAGTAGGAGCAATAACTTCGGCAGGAGCAAATTTGAGCACTGCCGTATCTATGGCTAAGCCTACGCCTTCCAAATCTGTGCAAGCAGTGGCATCAGTTGCAATTATTCCAGCCAATCCGTCCAGTCGGTCTAATTCGGCGGCTGAAAGCGTAGTCGGTGTAGAAGTAGTTAAACTTGTGGTAATGGTAGGAGTGGTTAAGTTCCAAGAGGTTACTGCTACGCTGTCATCTATGGTAAATGAAGCGAATGTCCCGCCTAATTCACCACCTGGAACTTCTGTGGAGTTATAGACAGCATTTGTGCCTTCGGTAAGTGTCGTAGCATCCACTGTTCCCGAAAAGGTCGTTTTTGCGGTAGTCCAGGTAATCGCTACATCAGTAGCCAAATCAATAGTCCAAACAATACCTGCACCAGAACCCCAAATGAGATTTCCTAATTCGGTAGCGTCAAAGGTAGGCGTATAAGTAGAACCTGCACCTGATGCAGTCCCATCTATTCCTGTTCCATCCGCAACAGTTCCGACATAATTGGCGATTGCGGCTTGTTTAGCATTAAATGTAGTCCAATCTGTTGACCATAAGTAACCATTAGTTGATGTAGTTGCAACAGGAATGGCTATTGTAATATCTGCATCTGCTCCTGGTAAAATATTGTCTGTGCCTCCCGTAAGAGGAGCAGTTGTAACTAAGTCTTTAGCCAAAGTCCCGGCCATCTTATCGTTAAAAGTGTTCCAGTCCGTGCTCCAGAGATAACCGTTAGTGGTGGTATCGGCTTTGGGAATAGAAATAGTATCATCAGTCAAAACTATCGGGGCAGTTACTGCTAAATTGGTATCGGCTGAAATATCAAGACCTGAAATATCATCAGTGCCTAATCCTGAAATGGTAGAAGCTGTATGGGCGTGGCTATCATCATCAACATATCCTACCCCAGCAGTCCAGCCCATATCTCCGTGATCTTCATTAGCCATTTCAGCAGCGGAAATACTTACTCCTAATGTAGAGTTGATTGTCCAAGTATCGGTTGCACCTACCACCGTAGTAATCCCTGTTCCACCAGCTAATTTTACTGTATTCGTATCTTCAACTAATTGGTCAGTGCCAGCATCGCCAGTCATAGTCCAGGTGCTTGCTCCTGCGCCCCCAACAGCGTCAGCAGTCCAGTTATAGCCCGTTCCAGCACCATTGACCGCCAAAATCTGATTAGCTGAACCCATACTTATTACTGTCCAGGTGCCACTATTTACATTTGCAATGCCTGTCCAGGTCGAAGTATCTGATCCAAGGCCGCCCTTAGTATTCCCTATAACATTACCTGCCCAAGTTAATCCTGAAGATGACCAAGTAACAGTCCAAACATTACTCGCAGCAGATACAGAATTACCCCCTGCGCCTTTCAAGGTTACGGTTTCAGCAGTATCACCTACTAAAAATGGAGTGCCACTATCACCTGCGGCTGTCCAAGAGTTGCCACCAGCACCACCGCCAATCGTAATCACATATTTACCACCCGCAAAAGTTACCGCTACCCCTGCGCCAGTAAAGTTAAGTATGCGACCACTACCTGCAACAGTTGTTCCCTCATCTTGGAGAATAGGATTTTTACTAGCCACATCGGCAAAGGCAAGACCTACGCTTAATAAAAATATAATGACACTACTTATTATCTTTTTCATACTTCCTCTTAAATTGCGCTAACTTAAAATCCATTTCCACCTGCATTGCCTTAAGTGCGTTCTCCTTATCAAGATTATCCTTTTTCTGCTTATCTAGAATAAATCTCTCCGCATCAACTAGTTTATTGGCTTCCGATAATTTGATTTGAGCCGACTCTAATTCTTCCTTGCTCTTGGTTATTTCTTTTTTCTCGGTTTCAAGGTTTGTTGTTTCAAGTTCTAACTTTTCCCTTGCCTCTCGTATAGCAGATTGTTGCTTCCTAAGTTCTGCCTGGTTATCCTGTATGCCTTGCCTTGCCTCTCCTATGCCCTTCAATTGCTCCTCTATGGTTTGAAGTTGCCTCTGTATTCCCATATTGGCAGCAGCGATGGTTTGGTTATCATTCTTTATCTGTTCTTCCTTGGTCAGCAGGTCAACTTCCTTATGATCTAACCTATGTTCTCTTTCGGTTAATAGGCGTTCCCTTTCGTTTGCTACGGATTCCTTGTGTCTTATATCTGCCTCTCTTTGCTCTGATTCTGTTCTTTGCTTGTCTAGTTTCTCACTTAAAGTAACAATCCGGATTCTTTCCGCCTCAAAGTTCCTCTCCATATTTTCATTGCGTTCGGAGAGTTCCTTATCACAAAGAGATAATTTTTCCTCTGTCTGTTGTTCTATCCTTTTTTTCTTTGCAAGTAATTCCACGACTTCCTTGTCAAGTGCCTCTTTTACACTTTTTAAGGAAGTGGTCTTGCGTTGTTCTATTTCGTTTGCTTTAAGTAAATCCTCAAAATTCTTTATGAAATCAAGTGCCTCGCTCATACCAACATCACCTTTATATTTGCCGTTGAACCGGAAGCATTGGTAATATAGATATTTGATACCTCGATGATATTCCTGAATTCAAAAGGGCTTTCGCCTGCAGGAACAGTGATTGCCGGATTGGAAGTTGAGTTAAACTTAATAGTTATATCCTGGTCTGTCCAGATAATCACTAGCCACGCCTGCGATAAGTTCTTAAAGGCGGTTGCCTGCTGGGTCTTTAGGTCATAATCCGTGGTAGAGTCGGCTACTGTAAAACTGTTTACAAAATCATAAATATCATAGAGTTCTTCCGCTACCTTGACAGGAAACTGTTTATCCGAATGTCGGTTAGTCCTCATCTTCTTTTTTTACCTTTCGGCTTTATAATTGCCCTTGCTTTTTCTATGAGAGTCTCCTTTGGTTTCTCCACAACCTTTGGGGTCTCCACAACCACCACATCTACAGAACTGATATGACCGGAGAGAATTATTTCCTTAAAAATCTTCTCGTCTATCTCTACCGGTTGGTTCTTATGGAACGCATACTTCTTTCCGTTGTATTCTGTCAACAACAATGGATCATGCCCGATGTATTTAACTAACATATCACACCCTCCTTTTTTGTTTTCTCTATTAAATAAAATGAGATTATCGTCATTATAATAAGCCATAATTTTGGTATCTCTATTGTGTATTCAAATGCGGATAATATGGCAAAGATTGTTATTGATATTGCCGAAACTGAATAACTAAACTTAAAATTTTTCTTTATTACAAAAAATAACCAGAACAGAGATAGTATCCCAAGACCGCAGATAAACTGCAGGACACTACTGTAAATAACAGCATCCACTCCTTGTGGAATTTTATCTTGACCCCACGGGAATACGCCCAATCCGAAACCGGACAGGGGATGGACGAGAAAACCAGTTATCACATTTTTGTATGTTTCTAACCTGACAGAGATATGCCCTGTCTTATAGAAGAACGACCTGCCTTCCGGATAAAAAAGTAAAAGTATCGGTAGGACTGGCAGAAACCCCAGTATCAATTTTTTATTCTTGGTTTTTAATAATAAGAATAAACTGGAAATAAATATTAAAACTTTCTGTTTTATCAGGACACTTACTATAATACAAATAATAGCAAAGGGTATGTCGCACATCGGCAGGATTAAAGATAAATAATTTGCCAGCCTTGGGCTGTTATGCAACATTCCCCCGTTATTTCCACTATCGGGGGTAAAGGGGTTATAGCCGAGGTATTGGATAAGATAGATTAAAACATTGATTAAACCGGATAGGAGGATTATTTTATACATCCCCTTTATATCATCCACATATTTTACGATTACAAAAATTCCTATAATGGCAAGGAATAAATTTACCGTTGCGTTCAATACATACACATTGAACTGCGATAATGCTATGTTTAAAAAACACAAAATAAGTAAATAGAATAGTTCTTTATTAAATTTAAACTCACGTTTTGGGGTATCAAACAAGGAGGCCAAGAATAATGCGATAACACTTAAGTGGAATACCATAATATCAAATACATTAGGGGTAATCCCCCTTAAGTAAACTAAGGGAGTAAGAAACAAGATTATCTTTAATGCTTTGTTTACCATTATTAAAATGGGGCCGGAATTTCTTCCGACCCCATTCCCTCTAAATTAGTGATCGTAAATAACCATAACTCTCGGAGCTGTTCCGATAACATCAACATAGACATCAGTAGCAAAAGCAACACCTCCAGGAATATAAAAGGATGTGGTGCTGTTAGCAAGAACTACTATGTCAAATACTGGTGTTCCGGTAGCCGTTGCAGCATCGTATAAGCAAGCTGCGTCGCCTGCAGTTGCACTACTCAATATCATACCATAAACCGTCGCTGCCCCATTATATGCCGCGCCATCAGCGGTTTTATAAGCTACAGTCTTTGTTATTTCTTCGGTAAGCGCAGCACCATCGGCATCAACTACCACGGTATTTGAGTCGTTCTTTATCTCTACGGCTATATTACCACTTGAATCAACTTCAGCACAATTCCCTGTTGATCCATCAGCGATAGCAACAACTTCACCAATATCTCCGCTAACTGCGATTGCATGTGCATTATCGGCAGCCATACAGAGTGAAGGTATTGCTAATGCCATAATCAAGAGGGCAATAAGAAATAACTTTCTCATCATTCTATCCTCCTGATTATATGGTTCCTGGGTTAGGTGAAATACATTTACAAATTACAAGGCTTGCGCCTTTACCACGCCGTTTGTCTGGCCGGACTTTATGACCATAATAGATGCGCACTCCAAGCCCTATCTGTTCGCCATAATCGTCTTTCTCGCCAATCGGCTCAACATCTTCAGGCATAGCCCTGAATACTGCCTGCGCACCGAAACCAACTACCGTTGACACATTTCTCTGTGTAACAAGGGTACCCGCCACATGTTGAACATCGGTTGTGCCTGATATACCTCTGGTAACGGTAAAAGTTGAAACAGTCTTTGCACTATAACTTAGAATCTCATCTTCTATCTGCAAAGAACCGGTTGTGGCAAAGAAAAGCGTATAATTTGCCTTTGTGTTTGAATCACCAGCTACGCCTACAACAGCAGAAGTAGCATTGGTAGCAAGTGTTGCGGATAGGGTTGTTTCAGGCCTAAGTGGTGTTCCTTGAGGTATCGGTAATAATGAGTAATATGGATAAAGCACCATATTACGGAAGATACCTACTGCGCCTTCAAACAACGGATGCATATCCTTTGAACCCTTAAATCTCTCCCATGCTTCTTTCACGGTATTGACGAAGGATGTATTCTGGTTTAGGTAATACTCTTCCATTTCGCCATAAGCAATACCGTAAATCGGGATAGTCCTTCCATTTGACTTGGTTACGCGCAAGGGAATCGCTCCCTGGCGAACAAGAGCCATACGGATGAGATTAATCTCAGTCGGCCCAAAGTAATCGCCTGATGTAGTATTAAGAGTTGCTTGTGAAGTCTTGCTGTTAGCATAGATAGTGCTTACCACAGTGCTGTCAATGATGGAACTGAACACATCATTGTCAAGTTTCCTTGACCACCAATCTTTAAGTAGAGTCCGTGCTTGCTGGACTTCATTAAAATTGGCTTGTATTGTGGATTTTCTACTTACAGCGACTGCATGCCTTACCACATCTGCTGTTACCGTGAATGAACCGATACCAAGTTTCTCTTCTTGGCCTTTCAAGACACTTTCACCAGTAACCCCTGTTCCCATCAGTTGCTCGATGGTATTAAAGGTTATCTGGTTGCCCTTTGCCTTTAAGGGGCCTGTCTTATCAATAATAGGCATAAACGAACCTTCCTTGCCTGCCAATGAACCCCAGAATGATTCGCGGTTTCCGTCGGCGATAATCCCCTCGCCCCAGTATTCAGGGATAGCTGCATCAATTTCCGCAATCCCAGTTACCGACATTTCTGTGTCCCATCCGCGAATATCAAGGAGTATGGCAAGAAAGAATTTCTTTAGATGTTCTAACATATACTCTCCTTATTTCTTTTGGTTTAAATTTGCTTGATCGTATTCCAACTTCTTCTCTGGCGATAATGCAAGGTATTCCTCCTTGCTTAACTTTCGGAAACCACCGCCACTTGCAGGAGCACCGCCTCCGCCGACTGGGCCAAGGATTTTCTTTCCATCCTTGCCAATCTTTACACCCTCTTTCTTGGCGGCCTCAATCATCTGTGGTATGATGTTTAACTCTTTGGCAGCACGCAGAGCAGCTGACAACTGTTTCAAGGGATTTTTCCGGTAATCGGTCTCCCATATCTCAGTTGCCCTGTCATAGAAAGCTTTGTTGAAGTTTGGATTAGTTGCTTTCCCATCCTTAAACTGGCCTTCCAGTTGTGGAAAGTAACTAGTCATCAATTCTTCAACCTCTTGCTTTTCTGACATAAACTGCTGCATCTTCTGCTTCTGTTCCTGGCTCATGCGTTCTCTGCCTTCATAGGACTCGTCAAAGACATCCTGGACAAGCAGTCGCATTGCATCAAGAACCTTAGCGTCAAACAATCCTTTGTGCTCATCTGTGAAGCGCGATTTCCTCGGCTCTTTTGTGGCTACTTCAAGACGATATCCATTAGGATTAGTTTCATCTTCAATAGCACGGATACCTGATCCTTCAAGAGCTTTGCGTATGGAACCAAGATGCCTCTCGGTTAATCCAGCCTTAGTCTTGAAGTTGTCAAAGTCGCCTTTGGTCTTGTTAAGGGCTTCAAAAAGCTTTCCTGCGGCTTCATTTGGGTCATCGCCGAATTCCCCAAACTTGGGTGTTGCCGGTGGTTCTCCACCTACTCCGGGTTCACCTGCGCCTGGTTCTATTGGTTCCGGGGGTTCTCCTGCTCCTGGTTCTCCACTAGCAGGTGCACCTAGTCCGGGTTCTTCTCCTCTTTGGTCAAGTATTATTGACCACAACAATTTCCACCACATCTTTACCTCCTGTTTATAGGGTGCTTTCGCAAATACCATTATTTGCTACGGCTATTCCCTTTGGTTACAAATAAAAAAGGCGATAATCAAGCATTACTGCTTAACTATCGCCTTCAGTAAACTGGTGGTGCGCTAACTAATTATTCTCTATCAAATACTGTCTTTTCAGGTTCAAAATTTTTACTCTTTCCAAAATCTATGAATTGTTTAATTTCAAATAGTGTATAACCATAAAATTTCATAGCCCAACATTCTGGGATAAGAGTTCCTTCTTCTTTATTTTTTTTAGATGATGCAATAGTAGCATTAGCCATTTTACTCCTTCCTTTCGGGTGGTGAAATTAAATCTATATGACTTATAGTTGTTATTCCATTATGTCCACATATACATTCTTCAATTAATTTTATACTGTCCTTCTTCTCAATCTTTTCCGACAAATTCCCTTCGTGGAAGTTAAGACGGAGTTGACCTGTATAATGTTTAGTAAATAACTCCTTCAATAATTTTATCAGTAATTCTATCTTATCCATAAAAACGGAATACTCGCCAATCCGATGAAAGGTGCATATGGCAATATCCTAGTTTCCTTTTTGATAATCCTATAAAGCCAGATAAAACATCGTGATAACATAAAAGCGAATAATCCCTTTACCCCCAAGAACGCCCCTGCCATCGCCATCAATTTTACATCACCACCGCAGAGTCTTTCCTGTTTGAATAATAATGCGCCTAATAAAAACATAACAATCGTAGGCAACCAATAACCTGTCAGTATCCCACCTAAAATAATTGCTGGTAATATCACCCAATTCGAGATAGTATAATACTTAATATCGGTGAAACAGAAAAATGCCATCAGTAAGATAAAAATATAAGTGGTCATTTATGTTTTTGCCCTAACTTTGTTTTCTTGGAATCCTTGCTCCATCGGTGTGTATCGTCCATTTTGTCAAGTTCCTCTTGTGATACTTCAGTTCCGTCTGGGAGAATGATGGGTTTTTTCTTTTCAGTAATTCCGTTCATTTGTGGTGTTGTCCTAACTTAGTTTTATGCCATTCACTTGAACCTGCCTTGCCTTTATTGATTGAGGCGTAGAATACATCTTCACCTTTCTTCTCGCCGTATTCTTTTTTCATATTACCCAAAACAGTTTGACCTGATTTAGTTAAGGGCATTTATTCACCTCCTTGCACCTTTAAAAATACTCCATGGAATGGCACTTCAATTTTGCCATTTAGAAAATTATTTAGATTGTCCACACTTTGTATTAAATTTAAAAATTCAGTATTCCAAGTTAATCTCATCGCCTCTGCCATTGACAATGAGAGCGAGAATCTTTTATTTTTATTTTCTTGAACAGAATAAAATTCGTCAGAAAGAGTAAAAAAATCCTCATAAATAAGCATTTATTCCTCTCCTTCTCCTTTTTCTTCTTCTTTTGGTTCTTCTTTCATCTGCTCTGCGTCATACTTGGTTCTTTCATCCTCTGACTTAGCAAGATATTCCTCTTTGGAGAGTTTCTTCTTGGGTTGCCCAGCTATCACAACTTCAATTTCTGTTATAATTGCCTTTAATCTCGACACCAATGCATTTAATTCTTCCATCATTCCTCCTTCTCCCGTTCTTTTTTAATCTCTGCCTCGACCTGCCCGATAAACTGCTCTGGTATCTTCAATACCCAACTCAATATATATATTTCATGGTCTAATAATTTTAATTGGAATATGTCGGTCTCGGTTGCCCTGTCAAGTGCAGTAATAGCTTTGCGCTTCTTGGCTTTATCTATGTAGTCAGATATCAATAGAGAGAATTCTGCCCAGCCGGATTTATTAGATAAAATCAATCGCTTTATTTCCACAGATTTATCCAACATTGCCTGAAGCCACTTCTCGCGTTCAACTTTTATCTGTTCGTCCGTTGCCTTTGGTTTTGGCTTAAACCATTGTCCCAGCATTTTTCTCCCTTAAGTTAAGCAACCTATTCCTTCCTTCTGTAAGAGTTCGACAGACATTTATATATTTCCATAATTCATTTTCAGGGACTTTTAAGATAGAATTCATTGTCGAATTCCACATTACATCATTCTGCTTTAATTCTTCGTCTATATTAAGCACCTTGCATTGCCCTCTGCCTAATCGCCTCTATAACCTGCGGATTTGGTTGCGCACTTGGCTGTCCGAGTTTATTTGGCGGCATTCCTCTTTGTGCCTGTGCCTCTTGAGCCATTTTTTTCATCTCCGCAATAATCGCCTGTTTAGGTGGTAGTATCGTCTGCCAGTCTTTTTTGCCTCTTGCAATAAGCCCTTCTTTGAGTATCTCCCAAGTCGCAAGCATATTGCCCTGTATCATCGGATGCGGAAGGTATTTGTCCATCAGGTCATTCGCCACAAGGATATTCCATTGCTGGTCGGAGTTCTGCGATGTTCCTGACCAGTTAAAATCAAATTGCCCTGCGATATCATCTTGCCGCCAAGTCGGGTTTATTCCTTTCTCTGCGTAGATAGGCATATTCTCTTGTGTCGGGAATATCGGTTCTCCTGTATCGCCTAAAATCCTGCGTTCAAGGCCCTCTGGCATACGTTCATAGTAATAATCATAATTCCATTGGCAGATTTTCTTTAGGATTAGATAACAACGTTGCAATAATGGCTCCCTGCCTATGTTGCCTTCCTGAATTATGCCGGAGAATTGCGTTGCAGTGGTCTTTCCGCCTTCTTGTTGTGGCTTTGTGCCTACATTCCAACTGGTTATGTTGCTTATGCGTTCTGCGAAGTTAAGAAGCATCTGCTCTAACTCTATCCCTATTGCCTTAATATCGCCAACCTCAAGCACCCGGACATCCCCTGCCATATCTTCTTCCCACATAGCGCCGGGATATACTGTAGGTTTCTCCCAGTCCTCGCCTGTAAGTGTCCTTTTCTTAACGAATATCTTCTGCATAGCAAGCCAGGCGTTATCCATCAGGGTCTTATGGAAGTCATTCAGTTCGGTCTGTGTCTTGAATAACTTCTGGCACATTGAGCGACCTTCAAATTCCTCTGTTTCCTCAAACTCACCCCTGATATAGACCCTATCCGGCCAGGGTTTCCTGCGGTAGTACCAATGGTTTATCTCTAAGAGTTCTTCTTCCTTAAAAGAAACGACACAATATACTTCTTGCTCAATCGCCTCTTGGTCTTGGAAGTCTATCTCGTTATTCTTATTGAAAGGCAGGCGGCCATACCAATGAAAGCACTCTAATAAACTTTCCCTGTCTGCTACCACTGCATCTACGCCTGACTTGGTTGAGTCTCTGCGTTGCGTTCTCACCTTATCTACGCTATCTTGGATAAACTTTTCCTGTTGGGCTTTAAGCATCATCTCATTTATGGTTAACCAAAACCTATCACCTTCCCAGAATAATCTTTGATTTCTTTTGGCATGTTGTGAATAGACATAATCCTTAAAGCGGATATATTTTAATTGCGGAGCGTTTATCAATTCTTCATCTTGCACTACCCAGACATCCTGATTATCTGATTGTTGGTAGCCGTTCATCATAAACTCTGCCTGTTTAATCTGTATCTCTGGGTCATCGGGAAGCACCATCTGTTGATCACCCGTTGCCTGATTTACAAATACAATCGCACTTTCTTTTGTAATCATCCTGTCATATTCCTGCACCCAGCAAAACTTAAGTACGGCAAAGGGAAGTTTAATCATCTGCTTGAAAAAGAAATTTGAGTTTTCGTATAACTTTACTTTTTCGCGCAAGGTCATATCGGTAAAATCGGTTACTGCATCCTGTTTGCCTACATCAGAAGCCTCTACGCCTTTTGCTTTCATATAAGGTTGTTGTGAAAATAATATATTCATAAGTCGGGCCCAGATAGCATCTACTATCCATTCAGTCAGGGCTACGAAGTAATTAGACGCACCTTTCCAGGGCACATCACATTCCTTGCCCGCCACATCCCATTTCGTCATCTGTTGATATTGATGTTCACAGCGTTCGGCAAGTTTGTAGCGTTTGTCGTTTCCGGAGAAAGAGTCCTTAATCTCTTTACAAATTATCTGGGCGATATTTTTAGCAACAGAACTCTCAACATTTATCTTTGGGTCAGTCAACATTTGCATATCTTCTCCTTACAGACTGCTTATGGATTTAAAGTTTTGGGGTTGAGATGGTTTATGTTTTGTTTCTATGGGTGAGAATATCTGTATAGCAATATATTCCATTGCGTTCATTGGATGTTCATAGAAACCATCTTTCCAGGGGAGTTCTTTTCTTGCCCCGAACTCCTGACCTTCTTTTACTGTGGGATATCTATAACCACCTAAGAAGCCATCGTTAATTATCCGGCAAGAATTATTTACTTGTAGGCAAGGTTCGCCATCTATGATTGAGTTAATCTTCTTTTCAATTATCTGTTTCCGTAAGGAGTATTCGGAGTGCTTAATATGAAGTTGTATATTTTTTGATTGCAAGATTTGGTAGGAAGTAAAATCTGATTTGTCGTTGACTTGCATAAATTCAGGCCCAGCACAATGAATACAATTTGCGCCAATGAATTTAGTGTTGATAAGAGGAACAACCTGCGTATCTACAAATCTCTCTATCCCGATATTGCTCCCAAGTATCTCTGCTAGTATCTTCCAGTGTTTACCATCCCATTGTGTTGCCACAAAGGCCGGATGTCTGCGGCCTGAATCCCAACCACAATGTAAGGGGAGTTGAGGATTAAATGATAATGATTTCTTGTGTAGATGTTCCAGATAACCTTGATAGTAAGGCACACCATCGGGAGTAAAACCATACTGACCTTCAAGATATTTCTTGCGCCAAGAAGGTGGAAGTTTCTCTAGGTCTTCAATATAACCAAGTGGCAGATGTTCCTTGTTTTCGTAAGTTGAGGCGTGGATAGTAAAAAACTCTAAGTCGTGAGATAATTCAAATTGATTATATATCCAATGGTTTTCATTCGGGGGGTTTGAGGTAAGCCATCCAGATGTTTTTCCTACGCCCTTAAGAGAAAGGCGTCCTTGTAGCATAGTAAAAATATTCTCTTCTATCTCTTCTGCCTCATCTATGTAAAACCATCCCAAGTTAAGAGAGCCTAAGCCGGTACGATCTTTTAATTCCCGGAAGTATAACTCTGAGCCATTGACGAATTTGATATGGTGTTCTGTCTTATTGTAATTAGCAATAAAATCTTCTGGGCAGATTTCAAGGAAAGTTTTGAGAGTGGTATCGCGCAAGTCAGTAAAATCCTTGCGGCCTATCACTCCGCAATTTCCAGGGAAGATGATAGATTTCTTTAATGCCTCTTGGCAACCAGCAAAAGTTTTACCCGACCTCCACGCACCAATAAATAATCTATACTTGGCTTCGTTCTGATGGAATAGTGCTTGCTTCGGCTGGGCTAAGTAGTCCAGATTGATTTCTAATGTTGATGATAACTGCAGATATCCCTCCTTTTCCATTTCCGTTTGTGCCTAGTTTGCCATCTACCCTATCGAATATACCTTCTATTGCCTGTGTTTCCCCTTGTGTTGCATTAAGAATATAACGCCAGATGATTGCGTCTTTAACTGTGCCTTTAATTTTCTTTTGGGTTTCAGGGTCTTCATAGCGGATTTTCTTTTCAATAAGTCTTTTAAGAAGGCAGGTTAGGTATGGGCCTTTATTCCCAGTATTACCACCACCAATCAGAGGATGTCCTTTTCTAAGTGGCCTAAGATTTGCTAATTGTGCTTGAGTTCGCATATTTCTTATAAATTACTTATAAATTTATAGAGGCACATAGGATAGAGGCTCTTGGCTTAATAGCATTTTCTTACTTGATCCCCTCGCTTGTGCCTCTAATATAAAGTCTATATTACCAATAAATTAAATCAACTAATCACCCTTTTTTCCCTGACACTTTAGCCATATTATATCGACGATAGAACGTAGGTGGTTCAACCTTAAAAGGGCTTGTTCGATTTCCTTCAATTTCTGGCCAATTTTATGACTTTTTTCTTGAGAAAGGTATCCTTTATGGTGAAAGCATTTGATAAGGAATTTCTGCGGCACATTTACTTTTATCATTTTAAACTGGCATATCTTTTCTTTTACCATATAAATAAAAAACCGAAGGCGTGCGCTCTTACTAAGAAACGCATCTTAATACCTTCGGCCTCTTGACTGACAAGTCAGCGCTATTTAGTTTCTTCCATTTTCATCTCTTCCAATCATTTTTCTCTCTATCCTAATTTTACTCGTTGTTCTAATATTTCCGCACTTGAGATTTTTCCTTGATGAATAATAAACTCAACCACTATTTTCCCAAATTTTATATCAGTTTCGGCCCTGCGCTTGAGTTCCTTTATAATCTGCCCTTCTTTATCTTCTAGCATTTAGGAAATTACTTCCTCCACTTCCCTAAGAAACCTTTTCTTATAGATATCAAAAGCCGCCCTTACATACAAGACAAACTCATCTTTGGGAGCCTCTTGGATTACTACCTTCGATACTTTTTTCTTGTCTTTATGTTTTGATGCCTTTATCCCAAAGACTTTAGGTTCGCGCATCGTTGCGGCAATCTGGGCGTCATATAAAGTAAGTTTATAGTTCTCCCTGAAAAAATCCCTGATTTCGTGATATTTCTTGCCATCCTTGTGCATATTGCGAATTTGCTCTCTGTAAGCGTCGTTTAGTTTCGCCATATCTATTTTATCTCCTTATTTTGTTCTATCGCCCTCAAATTCTTCAAACTTTCTTTATGCTCCGGCTTGAGCCTTAACGCTTCTTTGTAAAAAAGTCGCGCTGTGTATTTTCTCTTATTTAAGAGTTCATATTCTCCCAGATGATACCATCCAAGAAAATAACCCGGCCAAGTATTCACCGCCTTTATGATAAGATGCGCCGCCTCATCTACCCGATTTGTATTACAGAGTATCTGCACAAGCAGATTCGCTACTTCTAACTTCGGCCGGATATTCAGGCATTCACGGTAGTAGCCTTCGGCTTTCTTCATATATTCGTCAAAAGCCTCCGGGTTAGACTTACATTCCTGCGCCTTGTTTGCCCAGGCATGGCCGAGTTTCTCTAAAAGCAAAGTGTGCATCTGAACAGGGTCATGCGAAAGGCTACCAAAAGGGTATGCCCCCTTGTATTTGGCGTTTATCTCATCAAGTATCTCTATCACCTTATTCCACTTCTTTTCACCAAGGTATATGTGAGATAAATTTATTCCTGCTTCTGGCTGCTTGAATTCGTCATAAGCCTTGTGATATGACTGCTTGGCCGCTAGTTCCTGCCCAGCATCCATACAGACCGTTCCGCGTAGCATCCACATCTTTGCCATAAGCGGATCTTCGTTCTTGAGTAATTTAATACATTCATCGGTTGTATTCAATGCTTGAACAAGAGTATCGTGTTTCTGCTTAGGCTTCATCACACTTGCTAGTATGATATAGGCATTCACTAAGCCATAGTAAATCATACTTAGGCGGCCTTCTCGTTTTTCTTTAATCTCTTCAATTACTACAGGAAATTTTTCTATTTCATTTTTTATCTCGGCTATATCCTCAAGCATAAGTTTCAGGTTACGCTTGTTCTTGGCTAACCAGGCCTTTGGGTTTAGATAGCCGAAATGCTTTATAGTCAGGTCAGTTATGGCGTAGGTATATTTTAATTCATTCATCGAGTAGGAAATATCTTCGTGGCAAGAATTAACCCAATAGGGGGTTTTGCCGTCTTTCACCCTACGGAATAGCCGGTTGTGGATGATAGTTTCTATGGTCTTGATTTCGGTATAAGACAATATCTTAACCTTAAACACATCTATGTGTGGATTCTTGAGTATGAGGTCTCGAATACTAGCAGGAGATATCATTTTATCATCACAGTCAAGCCAAAGAACATACCGACTTGTAGCCATAGCAAGGGATTTGTTGCGCATATCGGAGAAGTTAGTGAATTTAAAATATTGAGTTTCGATTTGGGTTCTAAATTTATAACCAAAGAATAACTCTTCTTCATTTCCTGTCAACACATCGTTACCTGATATGTTAGAACTTTCCAATAGCAATTTGTCTTTAGTAGGTATAATAATTATATTACGATAACTATCCACAAGTTGTTTAAACATCTTTAATTTCCATATATTCTTAAACCATTTATAATTAAATACAATACAAATCTCATCCACCCACTCATAGATACTATCCAAGCATTTCTTTAGGGTTTCCGGTTTTTCTTGGTCGCTTACAATCATACATAAAGATACCGTTTCATATCTCTCTATCTTCTTTAGGAATATCTTCTGGTTGCGTGCCATAAGCGAGGCATATTCTTTGAGTTTCTTAGGGTCTTTCGTGTTAAATGTAATCCCAGCATAGTGATGAATAAAACAATCCCCGGCTACTTTGAGTTTGTAACCTTTCTCAAGACAACGATAATTAAAAAGATTGTCCTCGAAGCACCCCTGGCCAAAGTCCTCATCCAGACCACCCATCTCATCCCATATCTTGCGCTTTATCAGTACGCAAAAGAACACCAGAAAATCCACATACTTCTCTTCTCCATTAAATTTCTCCGCATATTTCTTTAATTCTTCTTCTCCCCGATAATTAGGTTGTGGATGCACTTGTTGATAACCAGAAGAAAACGAAGTATAGGGGCCCACTGCGGCAAGTTGACTATCTGATTTTATGCAACGAAGAAGTTTTTCTAGCCAACCATCAGTAAGGATTGTGTCGTTATTAAGCAAACATAGGTATTCACCTGTGGCAACCTTGGCCGCTTGATTGTTGGCTGCCGGGAAACCCCTATTGTCCTGATTATATATCGCCTTAATCTTACCTGCACTCTCAAGACCTTGCAGATATTCTCTTGTGCCATCAACCGACCCATTGTCCACTACGACTGCCTCAAAAGGCGTCTTTACTTGCGAAGTGAACTCAAAGAGGCTTTTTAGGCATTGTTTGGTATAGGTGATTTGTCCATAGCAAAGGATTAAAATACTAACCATTAAATACTCCTTTCTATTGTTCGCTTAGTCCCAATTGGTTTATTTGCGTCCTTAAAATCTCTATCTGTTCAGAAAATTCCTGTATTGATAATTCTACGTTTTTTATCCGTTCCGAATATTCAACCTTGATATCATCAATGTTCATCAAGAAAAAAATGATAAATGGCAAGAGCAAGACCAACAATTTGAAACCCAATGGCGTATTATCGAACCTCTCGTTTTGCCTATCCCACCAATCGCTTGTGTCTTTTCTCATTTTCCCTCCATCCCCTCCAAAAGTGCCGAGAAGAGAATCTTGTGCGGGTTTGCCGTTGCATCCAAATCAGATAAGCTATTTCCGCTATCAGAATAAGCACCAGCCCATCTGATATTGTCAGCCTGTTCCAATACCATTTTAGCCTTAAAGCAAAGGCAACTGCCAAATCCAAAACCCTCTCCTTGTATTGCGCTACTTTTATGTCGGCTAAATCCATAAATCTATGACATGAACTCAACATAATCCATTCTCAAATTTTAGCGATATTTTTTTTCATCCCCTCAAGACAGCAGATGCAAACTGCCACCAGCAAACAGGGGATAAAGACTAAAGCTAGGATTAAGCCAGAGATTAAATCCGCAAAATATTCTTTCATTTCCTTCCCTTTAAATTGTTGATGATTTTATTATTATAGTTAGAACCAAGCCACATCTCATTATGCAGTTTTTGAAAAGGGGCGAAGTCTGAACCACTGATTATTGTCTGACAGGGGAACTCACTTAGCCCTCTCTGATAATGAGGCCTGTGGGCGTCGTGTAAGATTATGATCCCGTCATCCATTACCACCTCTTTAGCCACCTCAAGGCAGAGACGCCGGAAACGCCCATCAATCAGCAAAACATCGAATTTATCCGGCAAGGTTTTAGGAAAGTTAATGTAATCAAGTTCGTTCTTTCCCCTTATGCAAAAGTTGCCGCCTGTTTTCTCCCAAAACACCACAAACTCCCTCAAGTAAAGGTTTATGCCCTGCAAATTATAATTTTTTACCTTATCGGAAATCTTATCGAACCATTCCCTGTTGTTATCTATTGCGAACCAACGAAAGTTCTTCCCGATAGACCTTAAATAGTTAGTAAAATATATCGTGCTTGAGCCCATCCCCCATTCGAATACCGTGATTTCCTTGTTTTTAAGCTGACTAAGTATGTATTTGACTATATTTACTTCCTTTCCAGTCATGTTCGGCAACCCCAACATCTCATACAACCAAAATTTAACCCTGGAATAATAGACTCTATACCTATTTTTTATTCGCATTTATCTAAATCTCCTCTATAACCTTTTTCACTTGGGATTTCAATATTAATGTATTTAAACCCGCTACCTCTATTGTTTCACATTCATCTACCTTCTCCAGAATTTCGGATTTAATTTGTGCGACAAACGTATTTCCGTATTCTATTAACTCATCAAAACCTAAATCCTGAACCCATTTATTAAAATCATCAATCATACAATCTTTTGTGCCAATATATTGCTCTGCGTGTTTCTCCATTAAATAATCTTCAAAGTCTCTCATCATTTCTTCACCTCTTCTTACTTTTATTTCTTTGAATTTTTTCCCATATTTTTGCCATAGATAAAACTACATATAAAAAATCTTTACTTATGTGTAATATCATATTAGGAACACAACAATATTTCTTACTTCGCCAAAAGGTAATCTACATAAAGGGGATATTAGTTTTCACTACAACCCCCGCAGGTTTTAGTCATTTATTCTTTTCTTCACACTCTAAACATATTACAATATCAGGTGGTGCGTCTTTAGTGTCATAACAAGTTGTAATTCTTTTCCCACATATTTTACAAAAAGATGTTTTAATCATCCCCCTACTCTCCTTTCAGTAAAGATGGGTTAGGAAGTTTCCATACTTCCTTTGGGTTTTTCATCTTTCTCAATGGTTTTCTTAAAATATATATTTCCTTGTTTGTGATAAATTACTATTCCTTCAGGTCGCATAAATCCAAGCGAAGCACGACTGCCTTCAACTTGCAAATTATTTAATATTGAATTTATGGCGATAATATCAAAAATTCCTGTCCATAATATAGGCACAACATAACAACAATCAGGGCAGTATTCTTGTTTCTCCGCAAGTGGTGGAATACTATTAGAAGTTTTCTTAACCCATCTACCTGAATTAAATAAACTAAACCTTTTTTCGCCCTTGATTAAACCATATCCTCGTTGAATCCCACTACCCCACCATTCTCCATAGTGAGTGCCTACACCGAGTTTAAGTAGTTCTTCTTTATTATCCATTACCCAATGCCAAAAATTATGATTATCGGTATGTTCGTCAATCCACCTTGAACGACTACCGACTAAAAACTCGCCATCTTCGCCAATATAAATTACTCCGTTAGTGCCATCAATTTTCTCGGTTACTACACATTCACGACTTAGTCTCGGTATCTTCTTAAATTCTACAAACTCAATCATCTCATCCCTCCCTATAAGGTTAGTGGGTTACTGATTGTGTGAATAAAACCATATTACCCAAGCAACAAATATAATTATAAAGACATCTTTTGTTATTCCGATTATTTCTCTCATTACCTCCCCCTCCCCTTTAGTGGTGGTTAGTTAATAACTCTGGGTTTTCATAGATGTTGCCCTTCTTTAAGTCTTTCATTCGTCTATATGCTAAATCTTTCCCACTTGGCGATAATCTATCTTTATTATCGTGAAATATAATTGCTAACTCCGCCTGTTTCTTTTTATCTCGTAAAAATCCTAAAATAGTTTTAAGCATATCTACTGCTTCAGAGGCAGTTATTAAGTAATGGTAAACTATTTTATTAACAGTTTTTTCTGCTTGTCTTACTTGGCCACCGAATACGCTTTGAACAAAATCAAGTGTAGGTTTATAAGAATTTGTAATGGCGACCCAAACATAATAAGAATTACCACCTTGATTTGCTTTTTTAATTCTAATGCAACCTTCGCCATCTAAAAATCCTGCGATATAAGCAATATCAGTTGTTACGGTTCTTTTGCCTTTTTTAATTTTCAAATTCATTCCCGATTACCTCCATTTTTTGTTCAGGAGTATCCCATAATGTTGTCCTACCCCCACCTTCCCATTGTATCCAATAACATTTATCCCATATTACTAAACCAAAACCAGCAGGAGTCTTAATATAATCAGATTCATAAATCTCCTTACCATTTTTGTCTTTAAGACCTGTGAATTGCATAAGAATACAATCTCTTAAATCGTGGACAACTTCATCGCCAGTTTCTTTATAAGCAGAAACATAATTTGTAGATATATTTAATCCATAAACTTCAAACATCCTACTTCTTTTGACGGTGTCGTATAAAACTTTATCCCACGCCCTAAACTTAATCTCTCTCATCCCACCCTCCTTTATGCAATCGGAAATTCTTTTCTTATTTGTGGATAATGGGCGTTATCTTTTATAAAAACAGGTGTTGATAATTTCTTTCCGCCATCTAAAAAATCTTTAATCCATTTTTGTTTATGTATTGGTTTAGGGGTAAGTCCACCCAATATAATCCAATCAAACAACCAGAAATAAGAAGTATCTATTTTTCCAAGTATCGGTTCAATATTGATAAATTTTAAGTTATCTCTTTTTACCCTAACCATTTTTACCGCTCTACCCCATTCTTCTCTTCGTGTAACAGTAAATCCGAGCCAGCAATTCTTAGGATATTTCCCAAATTTCCTATAAGCATAAGGATTCTTTGTAAGAAAGATAAAAATGTGTTTGGGGCATTGTTTAATTATATCTAAAACATTTATCATCTGTGCCTTTGACCAAAACTCAACATCAGACATTGAACCAACAAAGATACGGCTTGGTTTTTTGATTTTCAATGGTTGTTCTAATCGTTCATCCCAATTTGATATTTGCTCAAATGGCATGCCAGGATTAAAACGATTAAAGATTTTTCTCGCATAACAATATGGACATCCTCGTTTACAACCTACAAGCGGATTCCAAGTATAATCGCACCATTCAATTTTAGTTTTATTCATTCTCTTTGTGCAGAATATCCTTGATTGATTGTGGCCTTCTCTTCTTTCTTATAAACCTACGGATATTGTCTTTATATAAGAATCCGACCATATCCAAAATTTCCTTTTTGGTTTTACCCTTGGCCTGCTCATTGACAAAGCTTATCTGTTTTGCCGACAAAGACATAATTTCTTGCTCCCGTCAGTTTTATCCCAACCCGTTCCAGCGCATATCTGGCAGTCAGGATCGGCGGCCTTATAATCGCCTTCTTTGATTGTTTTTTTATGTAATAAATAATCTGGATACCAAGATATAACTGTTTCTAATGTCCAAGATAATTTTTTCTGTTGACAGACTTGAGCTGTCCATTGGATTGCCAATAATGAAATTTTTATATCATTGGTAAGCAAGAATAATTCTTTTGCCGCTTTTCCACTTCTTTTATAAATAGAGTTTAATATGTTTTTTTCTTGAGATTGCTTTTCCCACCCTTTGTTTTTAATGTATTCTATTATAATCTTATCTATTGTATTCTTATCTACAACGACATTATCCGTATCTTGTCGGGACTTTCTCTGGAGTTTTTTATGATATTCATCGCATCGTTCCTTTAATTTAGAAGAATATAAGATATTGTTTTTTAAAGAGTTAGGAGATAACAACGATAATTTGCTCATAAATACCCAAATCTTCTCTATTTTATCTATGGACAATCTTAAGTCCTCTTCAAAAAGTGTTTTGGGGTATTTCGAGAAGGGTAAACGCAAATATTTATCACCATATTTACCGATTTTTTCCCAAGTTCCAAAGCAAACATAATATCCATCTGATCCAAATTCCTTGATTAAAGCCTTAATTTTAGGATGTTCTAAAGCGTCTGTTTCGTGTTCAAACCATTTCATTTTCTGCTCCTTAAGGCAATATAGTTAATCAATATTTCATCTGCTAATTTATTGGCATTCATTTATGTTTATCCACTCATACACCGCACACTTCGTTTTAAATCCCCTAAAAATTGCCTCATCCTTGCTCAAATGCTTAACCTTACCGACCTGAACCCACTCCCTGATCCTACGCGTGGCAGAATCAAAGAAATGGGTAGTTCCATAAAAATTGACATCGTGGCTTGAGAAAAATCCCTTATCCCGACACCACTCCTCTAAGGCCTGTTCTTTGTTAAGGTATAAATCTAATTGGATGGGGGGCATTTATGCTTCTGGTGGTAATTCCTCTATTTCTTGTGATGTTCCTTCTTTGGTTCTATCTAAAAACTGGATATTCTCAGCTACGATTTCGGTGGCATATTGTTTCTTTCCATCCTGTCCATCCCAAGACCGAGACTGTAACCTACCCTCAATAAAAATAGGGTTACCCTTTTTTAGATACTCATTACAATTCTCGGCTCGTTTGCCCCATACGATTGCAGTTATAAAACAGGTTTCTTCCTTAAATTCTTCGCCTGATTTATATTTACGGTTAATGGCAAGGCGCAAATTACAAACTGCTGTTCCGTTGGGGGTATAACGAAGTTCCGGGTCTTTGGTAAGATTAGCTACAACAACAATTTTATTTAGCATTATCTACCTCCCTACGGCTATTGTTTCTTCTGGGTATATCCTTACCCCTGGGATTGGAAGTGTATTTCCTACTGACCGGACAACCTTGCCTATCTTTACCAAATCAGGAATAAGGTATTCTCTTGGTATGGCCTTTTCATCTATTACCTCAAATTTCCATACCATTTTAGTTGAAATCCCTGATACCTTTTGGACAGTCGGGGCAAGTGTGGGAGCAATAATCCCATTGGCCTTATCTTCATATTTCTCGGCCTTTGCCTCTTTACCCTCAGCCCTAGCCGCCTCTGCCTTTGCTAAGGCTTCCTGGCGTTTCTTTTCGGCCTCTACCTGTAACTTCCTCTCCTGCTCAATCCTTGCCCTCTCCTGAGCCTGCTGATACATAAGAATACCCCTTTTTAGCACTCCCTCGGCATTAGTAAGTATATCAAGGGGCTTGCGGAAGAAATCCATAATCCGCTTTTTGCTATCATCAAGGGGCCGGGTCATTGACATCCTTAAATCCTCAATCTGTTTATAAGTAGATTTTACAGATTTAAGGTATTCCCCTGATACATTGTATTCATCCTGGCTAGTAATCTTAAAATTACTTATCTGGGTAGAAATATCTTCTGCCCTTTTGACTATTGCCTGTTCTTCTGGTTTTAATTCCAAGGTTTCTGCAATCATTTGTTCCTCTCCTTTTTTAATATTAAACGATGGTAATTTAAATGTGATTTACTATCTGAAAAAAGCATCAAATTGTCTATCCGATTATCCTGATGGTTTCCATTTATATGATGAACAATCTCGTTAGGATTAAGGTATCTTTTAAGGTTTTTCTCCATAACCAAACGATGTTCAAGCACATATTTTTGTGCAGAGTGATAGGGATGAAGAGGAGAATAAATCCATACATAACCATTTGAATGGATTCTTTTTCCGCCTCTCCAATTTGTAGTATTTTCCCCGGACTTACCCCTTTGATATCCAATTTTACCTTTATGTGCGATACTTAATTTTTTACGAGTTTGTTCTGATGGGAAGCACCCTTTATGACTAATGCTTAACTTCTTTCTATGTTCTTCAGTAAAAGGTTTTCGCTTAATACCTTTTAAAGATAAACTTAATTTTTTCCTATGTTCTATAGATAGAGGTTTGCATTTTTTCCCTTTATTCCAAACTGGTTTAGTTCTTATATAAGTTCCCTTAGGCATATTTCTCCTTAAATTTTATTTCTTATTTTGTAATTAACGACTGACAAGGCCGCTAAAAACACCTGCCAGTCGCCTTTATTTGTGTATTCGGTTACCTTGTAAGTTCCTTCTGGCCCAAGCAAAGCTGCTATCCTGCGCCTTCTATCGCTTTTGCTTATCCTATCGGGTGTTCCGGCTACCTTATAAACTGTTGAGATTATGGGTTGTTCAATGGCTACAAAATCCCATTTATATTCCTTTTTGCAAGCAACCCATCCATCAAGATATGGCCAGAGATTAGTGTCAAGAGAACGTTCGTCAAGAGTGCCTTTATCAAATAATTCGCAAGCCCTATGGACGGCTTGGCCGAATTTCCTTGAAGCCTCAAGTCTTTCAAATGGGATTTTAGAAAAATCGGCAAGCCCCGCCATCTGCAATATTTTAGTAACCGAAACAAGAGGCATACCATTGAGTTTATAAATATGCTTATCCTCAAAGAATTGGAGATTGATTTCCTCTTTTCTCTTTAGGGTTTCGGCATAGATAAACTCATAGGCCGCCTCTTGGATGGCTGTATAGGGTAACATTTCAAATCCTGTTTTTATGTCAATTACTGCAAAATTATTCACGCTTACCTTCCTCGCGTTGACAACTCCGGCAGAGTTTTTTATTAAACTTCTTCATAGAGTATTCTTCCTCTGCCTTTGTGATAATTTGATCACAACCTGGGCAAAGCATTTCTTTGATTTCCGGTGGTTTATCTTCTTCGGTCTTTTTTTCTTCGGTTTTTTTCTCTTGCGGCATTTCAACCTCTGGCTTAATACTTGTTTCTTCAAATGGATCAGCCTTAATGTCAATAGGCACATCATAATCTTTTTCAGTTGCCATCTGAAATTCTGCCGATACTGGCAACCATTTTGAATGTCTGCGGAATACTGTTTTTTTGGCCATCTCGGCCCAATCGGTAATCCAGGGGCCAGAAGTTCCTGCTTTTGAACGCTTATGGATTACTTCTATTTCCTCAATATTCATTACTTCATAGCTGAAAGAACCGTCTTTTAGCCGGACAAAAGAATAGGCCGCTTTTGCAAGGCCACGGCTTTTAAGACTTGGCTTATGGATTAATTTACCCTCTGTGCCGAAAGAATATTCAAACTCGTCATTATCATAAACTATATCAGCGTGTATATCGGCTATCTCTCCACTCCGGCGTGCTAAATCAACAAGACCTTTATAGTCAATAATAAGAGTGCATTTATCAGCATAAGGAATAAGATGTGCCTTCCGACCATCTGGTTCAAGTCCTAATTGCGATAAATCCATAAGACAAGAAATTAAACTTGCTTTTGTGCATTGCAATAATTTCGGGTTTTTATTTATTGCAGTTATAGCAATCCTGATAAACCTATCTGGCTTTAAGTGCTTTGGCAATGCTAAAGCAAACTGTTTCTTGGCTTCTGGGGAAGCAATCAAACTTCTTATATCGTCTTTTTTTGCCACTTCTTTTTTTTCTTCTACCATCTCATCCTCCTTTTAGGTTTTGTCCGATATAAACCCATCCTGTTCCGGTTGATACTCTGGGCTATGCCGCAATCTTTGTTGTTCGCGCCTATCTTCTTGTATCCTCTTAAATCTCTCGGCTACTTTGTCCTTCATTCGACTTGGTTTCTTGGAGAGAAGTTTGAAGGTCATTTCTTTAAACTCCGTTGATGATGTTCACCTTGTTCGTGGTTCTTGCTATGCTTCTTAAAACCACATACGCACCATTTCTCACTTGTTCTCTCTTTACAGGTATTTCTTTTTTTCATTTTATCCTCACAAATGCTAATAAGTTTTTAATATGATTTCTTTTGTAGATTACTCGTTTAACTTTGGAAGGATACTCGCCCAAATTTCCTTCTATGGTGATAATGGTATCTTTGGTAACCTTTTCTATAATTGCGATATGCCCTCCGTTTTTCCGAGAGAATATAATCAAATCTCCTGCCTTTGGGTTGGTAACTTTTGTGCCGATTTTAAGATAACTTTTTGCCCTTAATAAATAAGGCAAATGATAATTTGCTTTCTTAAAACAATAAGAGATAAATCCTGCGCACCAAGGTAAGTTTTCTTGTCCATTAAGATATTCTTTAACATATTGCCCTTGATTATTAGCGCCTAACTCACCTAAACCGATTTGGGATTGTGCGATAAATAAAGGCTCGGTCGCCCTTGCCATCGTAACCATTAAGATAATCGTTAACATTACTAATACACCGAAGAAAAACGGGAGAAATTTCGGCAAGGGGGATTTGGGCTCGATGAAATCTATATAGAGTTTCATGGGGGTCTCCTAATATTCAAATTTAAAATTTCTTGCTATACAATATCGTTTTCCGTTTTTAAAAATAGTTCTTAACATTGATAAAGATTTCCTTGCATTGCGATGGCACTTATTACAAAGAATTTTTATATCTTCAATTGTTACCATTTGTTTAGGAGCATATTTTGTATGATGTAATTCTAATCCCTCATAGATTCCACATTTTTCACAACGGATCTCTCTAAATTTCTTGGGATTATTTGGATGAGTAATACACCAAGCAATATAAATATACATATAATTCCTGATAGCATTTAGCCGGTATTTAGAATAAGAAACCCCAGAATCATTCACACCTGCGAGATTTTGTCCTTTAGGCGGCCTCAGCTCACGCTTTTGGCATTCTGGGGTAGGTTTATTAAATAAAAAATCTCGCCTACTTGTGAATGCTTGTTTTTCCATATTTAACCTCGTAATATCATTATGCCTTTTCCATTACAATTCTTTGATAAAACCAATAAAAAAGCCGAACCTTTGTAATGATTTCTCATTATCAAGTTCGGCTTTCTCGTCTATAACCGAGATATTACATTATCCTGCTAACTCCTGAACCATTATACCCCTAGGTGCGACGAACGGCGGTATTAAAAAACCGAACTTATCGGTTTATAGGTATTTATCTATCTCTCAAAGAACGACTTTATTATAAAGAGAAAAATTGTCGTTGTCAAGCATTATTTTCCAGGTACTTTTTAATCTTGGATAACTGGATTTTATTGGGCGTTCCTTGATTCTTGAGCCACCGTTGTATTGTCCTTGTAGAAACACCTAAAAATCGCGCCAAATCTTTAGTCTCATAACTGCCACTATAAAAATGGAATTGATGCAATTTATACCATTCTTCAAGTTCTCTGTCCATTTTAATTGCGTGAAAAATGATATTGCTTCTCCGGCCTAAAAAACTTCCTTACCCTATCCAAAGCCCAATCAAAACGGTTAAATAATGGCGCAGGTTGCGGATCCTGCTGTTCAGACACTAACCATGCCTTCCAGAACGCCCTTGTCAGTTCTGAAACATCCGTATCGTTTAACTTGGCGGCAACCTTAATCCGGTCTTTTAAATCAGGACTTACTCTAATCTGTATAAGTTCCCATTTAGTAGTATCGCGATCTAAATTGTCATATCTTGAAACCATTATTTATTTCTCCCTTCCTGACCCTGTAAATGATTTTTTCTTCTCTTTTTTATAAATTCAGAATAGCATTTGCGCTTGCAGAAAAAATTGCGTTTTCCTTCATAACTCGGTGGTACATAAACAGGATTACCGCAATTTAAACATTTAATATATTTACCTTGTTTTTGCCGTGGCATAATTACCTCTTATTTATAAAGACAAGACAATCTAAGGTAAGGTTGCGTTTGTAGAGCATAGGCTCTGTGCGGTTAGCGGTTAGTGGTGATATAGAAAACTAACTAACATCATAATCCAGCCAATTCCAATAAAAGTAAATCCCAGAACTGACAGGATAAACTGTATCTTCATTTAAGTGGCTCCTTTTTGTTTAAATTAAAAATTTTGTTAAGTTGTTCGGTACTGAGACTATTTATTACTCGGTTGTAATTCGCCCTTAACTTCTTAATCAGGGCATTTCTACGGTGGAGCTGGTCTTGCAACCCTCTACATTTAAATACTAATTCTTTATATTGCTTAGGAAGAGTTTTCTCATAATACTCTCTTTCTGATTCCCTGCTTAAACTATTACCTATCATTTCCATTTTCTTCTCCTTTGCAACCTTATACAGCCGCCTCTTACGAGTTTTTAATCCCCGCTTATTCCTGGGACGCTGTGCCTTAGATTATCAAAGAGCTTTAACAATGATTACTAATTAAATATACCACATTAACAATGATTGTCAAGCAAAATTTTTACCCCTCGTCAGCGACGAGAAATTAAAAATAATTTACCCTTGGAATTTAATTGCCTGTAAAAGTTGTTTCAAATGCTGAATTTTGAGGACATACTTTTTAAGTCCGCATTCCCTTAAAAATAATTGCCATCTAATAATCTGTTTAGTCTCGACCTTCAATTTTTTGGGTATTTTAGCCATCTCTCACCTCCTACCATAATAGACGCAAGAAGTGGAGAAATCTAACTGGATTATTTTATTATTTCTTGGAGTTCCTCTAAAGAATAAATAACAAAATATTGTCTTGCGGGTGGGTTATGGAAATATCGTTGGAAAGTTTTTTGATATTCTGATTGCGGATTTTTTCCTATCTTCAATTCCCAAGCATACATTATTTTATCCGGTGAAAAAGAAAATATATCAGGTAGACCGCGCATTAAATCAGGCGAGGCAATAAATCCACCTCTACCTGTGGGCGTTCCGATAACATTGATCTTGCCTGCGAAATGCCCTTTGAGGCGCAGGTAAATTAAGGCCTGCCTGCGTAAATGGGTTTCAGGGTTATTTTTCTTACGGGGGCGGTTAAGCCATTGTGGGTTAAAGTGGCGCATTTTAGACTTGACAAGTAAAGAAAAATATGGTTATAATTATGGGATGCCTGATATCGGTTTTAAAATAAGGTATGAACGATTAACAGGCAAATATTGTATTACTCTTTATTGGCAAGAGCCTGGAGATGTTCCTGAAGAAGTAAAAAAGCGTTCTTTGCAGTGGATTGTTGATCCTCCCCAGTTGCAGTCAATCGTAAAGAATTTCCAGAAAGCGTTAGATGAGCCAGAGAATCTGCCACAATCTTAAATGAACCATTTTTCATATACACCTCCAGTTAGTGATTTTAAAGAACGATGAAATTGCGTTGGAAATTATTATTTTGGATAATAGTTTTTACAATAGCCATCGGCTTTCAAAAATATATGGATAATAATTGGATAATAAAACATCGCGGTGGCAATCCAGAACCCGCCTCTCCAGATTTCTAATCAAATAAATTCGGTATAATTGATTTTTTTATCTTCCCTTCAAATATTTTAGGTTTTCCAATTACCTCATTTGCCTTTTGGGCAACCGCAACCATCTGTTTATCTATTTTTTGCAACAATACTCTTTTTTCCTGTTCAGGTTTATTAGATTTAATTATAAAATCCTGATAATCTCGCAAATCAGAAAGCATTTTAGATACTCTATTAACCCCAGAATAAAACTTGTATTCAGGATATTTTAATTGCAATTTTGTTGCTTCATTCACTCGTCCTTCTTGTGAATATTTCTTTATGGTAGAATAAGATTGCGTGATCCTATCTCTGTTTTGATAGAATTGATTAACACTTTCTGACTGACTTAATGCCGGTCTTGTAACAAAACCTTTAATCAAGGGTATATCCGCCAATTCAGTAAGTCTTTTAGGTGCCATTGGTTGTCCTATAAACTTCCTAAAACCCTTAATCCCTATATCTCCTGCCTCTAAAGCATATCTTCCTGTTCCACCAAACCACCCCTGAACAAGATTTTCAAGTTTAGCTGGAGAATAATTTAAAATATTACCTATCGCCTTAGCAATTTCAGAAGTATATTTTGCATATTGTTCTTTTGGTAATAATCTTTCTTTGCCTTCTGGAACTATCGGTCTTTGCCTAAAGAAACTCCAATTAGTTGCATTTTCAATCAAGGGTTTTATTCCTGTTGCCATTAAACTACCAGTAGGATCACCAGAAGCAGGAGTTAAACTATCATATAAGGACTGTTTTAATCCTTCAAATGCCTTTGGGTCTTGTGTATCTAAATACTCAAAAAACCTCTCCGGTAAGGAACCAAAGAATTGTCCATAAGCGAATGGCTTAGGTATCCTTACAAAAGTATCTTTTACCTTAAATATCCAAAATAAGTCTTTCTGCCAACGTGGAAGTTCTTTATATTCTGGGTCATTCCTATTAAGTATATAAGTTATTAAAGAAGGTATGGTAATACTTGCTATTCCTTTGGCTACAAACCCAACCGGATCTTCTTTGGCAGTCCTAACTAATTTATCAGTTCCCTGAATACCAGCATTGAAAAAAGCGATAACCGAGTTTATATCCTTAGTCTTGGCTCCTCTGCGACCAAAATCAACAGTTGCTTCTCTACTTCCAAATCCTGCCTCAACTGGAGATAATCCTTTTTTAATTCCTGCCTTATAGGTAGCCAATCTTGTTGCTTGTTCAAATAATTGACTTATATCTTGGGCCTTAGTAATTATGTTTAATTTACTTAGTAAATTTGAATTACCCTTTAAAATATCTAATTGTTTTTGTAAATTAGGCCTAGATAGCTCTACAAAGCCCGAATAAGCCCCCCCAGAACGCAACCAATCATTATATACCTCTGACTTACCCATTATGTCAGCTATGGCCCCAGAAGTATCTACAAAGGGCTTAAAACCGAGCTTAGTCTGCACAAAGGCAGTCCATTGGTCGCGAATAGGATTACGAACCATAAACTCAGGGGTTATGGTTGCGCCAGTCCGCAAGGTTTGTGCCGGAATAGACATAATCTTAGTAAGTATATTTGTTGAAGTTTCGTTAAGTCCAGTCATCGCTTGATAAAGATTAGGCGTTACTTCTATATAACTACGTTTGCCATTATCAAAATATTCTATTACATTGCCCTTGGGTTTAAATTGGGAAGGGCGGAAAATAACATTCGGTTCTCCTTCTGTAAATTTTCCAATAGTAATCGGTTGCATTCTAACTTTTACAGGCGATATATCTTCCGGTAATACTTTACCTAATTTTGCCACTCCCTTTGCAACAGTATTTCTCTCAGCAATATCCATAATCCGATAGGTATTCTTAATCATACTCTCAATAGGATTATGAATTTCTAGTTCTGAACCCTTAATCCTTTTAATAGGACTTCTTGCACCTGTAAACCTATTCTTACTTACAGGAATTCCTGCGGTATCTACGCCTTCAATTACCCTATCAAATGGCACATAGTTGGGATTTTTGGTAAGAATATCGTTATATTGTTGCTGAGATAAATTACCACTATCTACAAGAGTAGATAATACTCGTTTTTGGTATTCATAAAGACGAGTTGCGGTTTGGTCTAAAAAAACTATATTCGTTCCATATTTTTTACCAAGATTACCAATAGTATCTTGTGCCTTTTTAACTTGTTCAGGCGTTACGATATTCTCAGTAGTAAATTCACTCTTAGGTCTTTGTAAATCTTTAATCGTTCTTTGTGCTATTAAATAGTCAATTAAATCCTTATCTCTAATGGTTCTGTTTTTCTCTAAACTTACCTTATCATAATTATCAAGTATTGGCTTTAACCCCTCACCTGTTATTGTAAATGTTCCGTCGGGATTTATTTTATATGTTTTATCTTCTAAAACAGTTTTTACTTTTTGCCCTATACCTAAATAAGTTCTTGCCCGTAAAGCAGGATCTTCACCTGGCAATATCTTCGCACCTAAATTCTTGGCTTTATCTACTATATTTTCAATAGATTGAAAACGATTGACAAAATTTTGATATAATCCTTCCCTTGTTTCAAAAGGCAATACTTTTTGAAAACCCTTAACTAACGGAGAATACTTTTGTGCTTCTTTAAATTCCTGCATTGTAGGACTTTTGCCTAAAGACAAACCAGTAAATACTGCACCACCCGCAACCTTTTTTTCTATGTCTCCGGGTGTAGTAACTGCGCCAACACCAAAAGCAGTAGGTAATTTAATTGGAGTAGGTAAGACATTTAATCCCCCTAAAATTCCTTTTGTTAATCCGCCAGTTACCGCACCAGTAACTGCACCTTTTACTCCACCTGTTTTGCCACCTTCGGCCGCACCAGAAATAACTAATCCCTGTGGGCCCAAAGCCATAAGTTTAGGAACTTCAAAACTTGCCTCGCCTAAACCTGAATAAATCTCTTTTACTAATTTATTAGATATTCCTTCTTTTTGTAATTTATCTCCATAAGCACCCCAATTATCTCTTAAATATTCAAAAATACTATTTTTGGTTTCAGGTTGTTTTATTATTTTGGCTATTTTATCAGAATAGAAATCTAATGTATCAGCAAGATTAGCTGATGCCTTTACAGTTCCACCATAAAAAGTTTTAACTGGCTTAATAAGTGCTTCTTGTAAAAAAGAAGTTTTAGGTTGACCTGTAAATTGAGGTAGGATTGTTTCTGTTTCTTTAAATAAATTAGGAATTACTTTGGGAACTTTGGAAGTTTTAGGTATAGAAATATCAACTTTTTTATCAAATAAATCAGCAATAACTGGCATAGATTATAAATACCCCTGTTCTTCTAATGCTGCAATTATTTCATCTTCTGTCTTGTCAGGGTATGCTTCCATATTATCTTGAATAAGTTTTTCTTGTTCGGGAGTATATTCACCTTTTGAAATGCCTAATGCCTGTCCAGAAAAAATATTACCCTCTAACATTTTTTGTGCAGTTGGTATCTTTGCCTGTATTTCTTTTTCTCCTGCCATAGGATTTTCTGCCTGAGCTAATTTAGTCGCTAATACTACAAGTTGATTTTGTGTTGCTCTACCAGAAAATCTTGGTAAGCCTAGTGCCTTTCTCTGTAATTCTTCTTTACCTATTCCCCCTGCAAATTTTTCTCTCATCGCTCCTGCTATTTCTTCAGGTAATACTGGCAAAGTTTTAGGTTCATATCCTGGAAGATAACTTCCTATCCCTTGTCCTTCTAGCGATAATATATTCCCTTCTCCAAAAGTTGCACCTTTGGGTAACATCACTTGTCCACCTTCCGCGCCACCTAAAACTGTTTTTTGTAACTGTGGAGTAAAGGTAGATACATCCTCTTCAGAGGGAGCTTCTTGATTACCCATAACTCCTAATCTTCGCTGATTTTCCATTTTCCGTGCTAAATCCTGCATACCTAATACTGATTTCATCTGGGAATAATTAGGAGTGGCCTCAAACTGGTTTAAATCCGGTAATTGACCACCTGCAATTAACTGGTTCATATCTACTGGCGTTTTAAACTTTCCTTTGCCAGCCAAGACACTTTCAATCACTGCCTTTTTTATCGTATCCTGCAATTCTTGTTTGCGTTGTTGCTCCTGCAATTTTTTCTGGAGCATAAAACCTAAACTCGACTCTAGACCGGTTTCCGGTTTATCTACATAAGTAGTATATCTACCACCACTTTGAACATTTGGCATATTAACCTCCGCTTAAAAGTGTTATTTTGAACCTATACCATAAGAACCAATAAGTTTACTAAGTATACTCATCCAATCTTCACCTTGAGTTGTTACTGTCCGTTCTGGCGCATTGCCACCCAATATGCTTGCGGCTTGACTGCCATAGCCCATCTCCTCAGATAACATCCTTTCTAAGTCAACCATAGACATTGTCTTGCTCCACTGTGTCCTGCCCGTCTGAGCCCCAGCCATAGTTCCTGCCTGGCCGAGCATACTGTTTAACTGGGTTACATCAAGCCCCATCGCCTGTAACTGCCTATCAAGGTTTTTATATGTTAATTCGGTATCAAAAAGATTTTGTTCTGTTGCTTGTTTTCTAAATAAATCACTCTGCGCGGTAAGCCCAGGCGTTGAAGAAACAAGCCCAAGCCGGTTATACATATCTTGGGTTTTCTTTTTTTCCTCAGCATAAGTTTCCGCCATACTGGCCTTGCTGGCCTCGGAGTATTTCTTTGTCGCTTCTGAATAATCGGCAACATTGGTATTAGGATTTTGGAAATATCCGAGAATATTCTTTTCTGCGGCACTCTCTACCGCAGGTTGCTCAAGATTGAAAGCCGGATTATCCTTATAGGGGGTGGATGTGCCGAGCTTGGGAGTAAGCCATTCCTGCCATTTGCCACGTAAACCTGCATAAGGATCGTATATCTCCTCCTCTTGTTCGCCTTTCTTGGATAGAGCTCCTAATACAGTTGAACCAATTGCCGCAACTGCTGGCCATACCCATCCTCTTTCATCCTTTAATATCTGCCATAATAAATTAAGTATTTTTGATGGTTTCATTTTTCGTCTCCTTTGTTAATAATTCCGTTAATCTTATTATATTATTATTAAGTTCAATAATTAAAAGTGGAGTTTCCACAAAAACACATCGCCAGAATTTAGTTTCTTTCCCTTCATCAGTTATGGATTTTAATTCCATAAATAATTCGCAAAAACTCCCCAAACATTTCTGCCCTAAAATTATCGGACAAGCTCTTGCGCCTTTTATATTCTCTGAAAGTGCATCCAACACACTCTCTTTATTTTTCAATATTCTTTCTTTTAAATCCTGTTGTCTTTGATATTTTGGTTTTAAAAGGGTTAAAAGATTTTTCATATTTCTCCTTATGATTTTTGATACATCTTGAGCGTTAAATACGCCGGGATATTATCTCCCGCCGCAGTAGTTACAGTATGTGTATGTCCGCCACCTCCACCTGCTGAAGAACTAGTATGAGTAAGACTAAGGGCGTAAGCACCAATATCTAAATTGCCTCCCGGGCCAGTGCTTTGACTTCCCCCTACTGTATGCGTATGCGCTGGCATTTCATCAGCAGTTAAAGTGTGGCTATCGGTAGTTGCTGTATGTGTATGGGTATTCGCTCCGCCAGTTGATAAAGCAGTTGCCGATATTCTTATAAATTTATCCGCATAGGTAGTGGATACATCAGTAAATCCGTCGGGAGTAGTTGTAGAGGATGATAAAAGCATATCACCTGCCCTACCCCATTCCACACCGTTAGTCCCAGCGTTTACCATTACACCATATACATCCACATATAAAGTTCCGTCGGTATGTTGAAGCAGGCCATAATTGGCGCGCACTACATCGGAGTTTAACTTTGCGGCCGTTACAGCATCGTCCTCGAGGTTTGTCGCGTCAATATCACCATTGACGACGGCCTCGATTTCACCATAGTTGGTGTTAAATCCCGCCGCCGTTATTAGAGTATTCGCTGTTTTTCTCGTAATCGCAAGTGTTCCACCTTCTTCATCGAATAAAATCTTTAATAATAAGTTCATAAATCCTCCTTTAAAATTAACTTGCTATTAAAACTACTGCACTGCAATTAACCCAAGAACCAGTAGAATATTCGCTTTTAAGTTGTATGGTAATATCGTAAACAGTCCCATTGGTTAAACTTGATACATCTATATCTGCACTCGTTACCCAAGTGGGAGTGATAGAGGTAATAGTTTTTACTGTATTGGATTGCCCGCCGACATCTACTAATAAAACCGCCTCTTTATCAGCGTCAGTGCTGGTTGACCATAATTTTGCCTGAATAGTTATAGTAGATATTCCTGCAATCTTCTTAAATCTACCTGTCAAAATTGTCCTATAAGTTGATTGTTCTATTCTTATATACCTATAAAGTGCTACCGTTGTATTATCTGCTAAACTCGCACTTGTTATTTCTCCCCCATCTGGATTACTAGCAGTATCTATTGTATCAATGCCATACCATTCAAAGATAACATTGGAAAGAACAGGAATTCCAGTCAATTGGCTTCCATCCAGTATAGGAATTTTTCCATCAGCACCTAATATTACTGCTCCATTTGCCGCATTGGCATTTGCGGTAGAACCTGTGCCACCTTTGGCGGTAGTCAGGGGAACTGGAACTTTTGTGTCCACATAGGTCTTTGTGGCCTTTTGCGAGGCTACCTTGACATCAGAATTAGCGGCAAGTGCACCGTCGGTATCTATATAAGTTAATGGTATGGATATGCCAGCGTCTATCTGTTGCCAGACGGTTCCGCCGTCTACATTAACCCAAACTTCATAATTAGCACCATTTTTATAAAGACATCTTCGGCCTTCTCTTGCAGATATGCTTCCATTGGGCGCGGATGTGGTTATAATCGTATCGAGTTCATCAGCTAATATGGATATAGTTGATGTAAGTTTTAATATATCCTGCGGAGTTTTTAGTTCGCCTAAGTTAAGTTTTAAATCCACTTATCCTAACTCCTCTTTTGTCCTTGCGTGTTTGACTATTTTAAGATGAACTGCCGTATTTATGAACCACTGTAACTGCTTGCTAAATTCCAATAAACTAAGTGGAGTATTTATAATCTGCATACCCCAGGTGTAAATTTCATCTGACATAATTTTGTCTAACTTTTCTTGATTTAGGGTAGCAAAGCAATCTTTGCAGATAGCAAATTCAGCATTTGAGTTATCGTTGAATAAGGCCGCAAATAACACCCCATCATCATTTAATTCTATGGGCTTATTTCGCTTGTCAAATATATAGATTATCTTTTCGCAAAGTGGACAATCTTTAGGTTCGTGATATTTATGTTTAAACATTTTTAACTGCTTTCTCTAACTCTTATTCCTCTTTGTATCGGACGACTTAACAAACTATAATGATAAACCAACCACGCCTCATCCAAGCCAGTAGATCCCATCCTCACTTGTATAACTTTTCCCTGCCTGCGTATCTCCCTCGTTATGTCCATGTCGCTTTCGCTTGAGAAGTAATCCTCATCAAATTTCGCTACATCAAATAGGGATTGGTAACCCAAACCTGAAAGTAAATTCTGCGATATGGTCTTTTCTGTTGCCGCATTTCCATCGCAGACTATCTGGATATTCAAATCCCAATCGCCTTTTCTGGCAAGTGCAAGGTTTATGTTCTCATACTTTTTTTCTAAAGTCGGATCGCCATGCGATATCTTCTTGGATACATAAGTCGGCTTGAATACTGCGCCATTATCATTTGTGCCAGTATCATCCTTGTGTATCAGACCCGCATATCCACCGTGATAAAGCCAAGCCTTACCTGATATATTCATCTCGGCGAAGCAATTCGCGCCTATGGAATAGATAAACCAGGGGAATTGCGTCTTGCCCCATTTATCCTGATATGGCCGAGACCAATCCATTACCACAGTCCGGTCATTTTGCGTTGCCCCAGATATATATGTAAAACTGCACCAGTATTGCGAACGGTTGTGGAGAAGCCCCGATACAGCATATTTGAGCCGAGCATTTACCCCATCCTGAACATATTTGCGGATATTGTCTCCACAAGATGTTACATTATCCCCTGCTACCATATAGAAGTTAAAGTCAGGAGCGAGGAATACTACCCTGCCATCAGGGAGTTCTTTCATCGTCCAGTAGTTTACCGGGCCAATCTTGGAGGGTATCCTGTATTTCTTGAATAAAGGCGTTGTTCCGCGATACTGCACCCTGAATAGCGACCATTCCTTGCCTACAATCATATCATCACCCTGTTTGCAACCACCGGTGAGTTTGCCTTGGTCGTCATCAAAGTTTAGAAATGATGTATAAGCACTGTCTATATCGCCTAAAGTGGTGCAATAATATAACAGGCGCGGATCAACAGTAGAATGAAGCCATCCATATCTCTGCCATTCAAGGCCCCAGTCGGCAGTTACACTTGTGGCAAAAGTAGTGGCTGAACCTGAACCCACATAAACTACTGGCGGATCTTCATCGCAACATATCATCACGGTATTATCAAGAGTAAAGAAGGCATATCTCTTATCATCATCCTTTGTGGTAGTCAGACCGGAGAATATGTTTACATATGCTCCACCTGTGTAATCGTAAAGTTTTCCGTTAGCTCCACCACCTACATAATAAGATGTGGTAGAACCACCTGCCTGCTTGTCGAACTGGTAAAATCCACACCAGGCGGTTGCCGAGCCGATGGAAGCAGTAGTTAGGGCAGTAAAACCCGGTCTGCTTCCTAATGCTCCTTGTGGATCACTAAAGACATCAAGAGAATCATCATCCCAACTACTTATGTGTTTATTTTCTTCGGAATTCGCACAATCTACACCAAGGAAGTTTTCCGCTAGTAATAGAGGTATGTAATCCCGACTTATCATTTATGCTCCATCTTGATAATCCCCTGAATTCGGGGAAAGTGGTTTTGTATATCCGGCATCCATCTTTACCGATTTTCTCCGCAAGGGCGAAGATAAATTCGCCAATATCGTTCCTAATATCGTGCCTTTAGGCATAAGTGGATTCCACCATTGCTTTTCTGCCAATAGATAACCTGCGGTATCCCCCTGTTGAATAAACCGTGCCATACTCACAAAGTGCGTAAATGCCGGAAAGTATTCCTTAGTGATTACGGTCTCGCTTGTGGATGCAGTCAGGTCAGCCCATTGCAGTTCTATCTCCAAATAAACCGTGTAGGTAGCATCTGGCGTGCGATTAAATTGGATTTCCCAATATCCACTCTCAATCCTAGTAATGCAGAACTCATTCGGTCTGCCGGAACTATCATCAGGATTGCCCCATTGATAGGCCTCTCCTATGCTTACTTCGGTCAATGGGTATCTGTCCGAGCCATCAAGAAGAAATGCGGCAGTAACTTTCTTAAAAGTAGTCGGCAGGTAACTTGCCCCAGAGTATGTATAGGTAGATGAGGTTATGCTAAAAGATATATCACTACGCAGAAAAGGCCAGTTAGTAAGTTGACAGAATAAGGGACCTTGTTCATTGATAAGGCGGTTTACCTTCACGGCGGCATCCAAAGATTCATCTCCAGTGCGCTCGCAGATACTACTCGTTAACGATGCCCTCGTAATTCCTAAACCGCCGAATTCGTCTATAAAAATAAGCCATAATAATTTGAACATAAAACCTCCTATGTAACCCCTATAAACAAATATCCATAATTTATATACTTTAAGCTAAGGCAAACAAAAACTTCTTCTACTGCTGCTGGAAGAGGATTTTTAACGCCTAATATTATACTTACTACCGAGGCGATTGCTTGACATATAAGCAGGGTTATGGCTTTACCATTGAATCCTATACCCCAAGCCAAGATTGCCCCAACAGCAAGGCTTCCTGCCGCAAAAACTGCCCTTTTAATCACCTTCTCTCTTATTTCATCTCCACCATAACCCATAGAACGCGAACCTGCCTCTGGAATTAAGGAAATGGTAAACTGCCAGACCCAAGTGCCGGTAATCAGAGCAAGGATATTTATACATAAT
>Ga0315293_10000343_pt1 | contig 42332 bp, 25 predicted proteins | sample YL17G13_20_MG_FD_203071 | JGI IMG/M metagenome (GOLD analysis project Ga0315293, IMG submission 203071) | Sediment microbial communities from Yellowstone Lake, YNP, Wyoming, USA - YL17G13_20 | ecosystem: Environmental > Aquatic > Freshwater > Lake > Sediment | place: USA: Wyoming | collected... | reverse complement strand
GGCGGGCTCAATACTTCCACAAATTCTCGATCTTGTCTTTTGCCTTTTGTGCGTGAGATAAAATTTCAACCGCCAGGGCGCGGGACAGGCCGCGTTCCGGCTCGAAAGGGCCATCCCCTATATATTGTAGCATACCGGAGGTTTGAGCGGCACATATAGCGCCGATATCTTCGTGCCGGCCCGGCACATCGAGGTACGGGCATTCTGTTATTTTTTGAGGAATCGGAATTTCCAGTATGTTCACCATTAAAGCCACTCCCTCGGCGCGGGTTAATTTTTTCTCCGGGTCAAAGAGATAACGGTAACTGCCGATCAAATTCAGCTTTTTGGCCCGATTAATATATCTGGCCGCCCAATAATTGGTCGGGACATCCTTAAATACCCTGCTTTCCGCGACTTCCGACATCCCATTCCGCGCCCTGATGGTAAATGAAACCAGCTCGGCTTTAGTGATCGTTTGCTCCGGCCGGAACGTCCCGTCCGGATATCCCATGGCAATATCCGCCGTGGTCAAAAGATCGATCTGGGTTTTGGCCCAGTATCCCATGGGGACATCGGGGTAAGTCTTGATTTTCAAGACTTTTCTCTCTTCTGTCTTCAAGGACTGGCCCTTCTGATCAAAGGCCTCAACCACGATTTTGTTTTGGGTCTTGGTTAGCGTGACTTCCGCTTCAAAAGAACCCAGTCCGTCAAAAGCCGTTTTTTGCCCGTTCACTTTAAGTTCTTTAACTTTGATAAGATCCAGCACACTGCCTCTGACCTTAATTTTACCGCCCGGAAAGTAAGTTTTATCCTGGGGCTCTATCCATTCAAAAGGCATGGGCGGAGCTTTTTCGGGTTTTTTTGCCGCAGGCTGTGGCGAATAAGTCAAAGAAAAATAATAGGTGGTGTTTTGCGGCACATTGTTATATTCATGGTAAGCCAGATCAAAGCGGAATCCCATGACCTTGATCCCCACCCCGGCGGTGAAGTTGTTGGCAAAACTTCCCACCCCCACCAGATCCTGGTCCACCCCCGCCCGCAGGGCCAGCAGGGGAATCGGCCAGAATTCCAATCCGGTATGAAAAAGAGAAGGTATTTTCTTTAAACTCAGATCGCAATCCGTATTTAAGGTCAAAAGATAAGGCCTGGTAAATAAAGAGGGTTGGGGGCCCATAAGTTGGAAGGAGCCGCCCACCTTTATGACCGAACCGATGGATTCCTTGTAGCCATCACCGTAGGTCAGCTGGCCTCCCATGTCATAAGGCAAAATATTCTGGAGGTCCACTCCCAGAGAGTAGAAACTTCCCGGGCGGAATTTAAGCGAAAGATCAAGGTCCTGGCCGCGCGCCGAATCAGCGCTGGTGGCGCCGAAGCCGGTAAGGGAGGTCTGGAACAATTTCAGGTTGCCCCCCAGATATAAATTATTAAAAAGCCGGTTGGCGTAAGAAAGCAGCAGGACCCCATTGCCATAATTGTAAGTGGTGCTTTCCGTGGTGGAGGGAATGATCCTTATCTCGCCGTCCACCACTTCAATTTCTGCCAAGGGAGTATTGATGGATAGGCCGGCGTTGATCAAACCGATGGCGAAAGTTCCCATCCGGGTGGGGAAGGCGTAGCCCAAGCTTAGATAGCTGATTTCATCCACGAACTTGCCGTACATGGAGGTGGCTTCCCAGGTTTGAAGATCGGCCAAGCCGGAAGGGTTTAAGAAAATACTTTCAATTCCCGAGGCCAGTCCCACGAAGGCCTTGCCCATCCCCAGCGGCCGCGCTCCCACCCCCAAGCGCGTAGGATCCACCGCGGTACTTATGTCGGCAAAAACAGGAAAATTAGCGAAAAGGATACAGTGAAGGACAAACAGGATTATTATCAGCTTGCGCATTGTTTATATTATATTAAATCCAATTTCATTTGCAAGCGGAAATATTTGGAGCTGGCGGGAGTCGAACCCGCGTCCGGAAAGGAAGCTGCCAAAGCCGCTACGAGCGTAGCTCCTGTTTTTTATTTCCTCCCAGGTTGTCCCGAAGCGAGGACTTCTGGAAGTAATCCTGTATTTTGTTTCCCCGGCTGAACAACAGAAAAATCCAACCGGGTATCCGATATAATGACGCCAGACCCCGCCCCTATCGGCAAAAACGGCTGGCGACCCCGATCTAAAAGATCAGGAAGTTAGGCCGCCATCGCAAAATCCGGCGCTGCCAAAAATGGCATGGCCAGGATCTCGTTCAAGCTAAGCCCACGCACTACTTTACAGTCTGCGTTTATTGGTTTTGTCACCGTATTTAACGAGGTTAGATGACTTCCTCGGCTCGCAGCCTTGACCCCATGCCTCCCCGTCAAGACCCTTACAGCCCCTTGATCGTTTCCTTGACCAACCCTATGAATTTCTCGATTGTTTCTTCAGAGAATTGCTCCAGGACCTGGGCAAATTCCTCCCAGGCCTCGGCTTCTTCCATGAGATCCTTATTGGACTTGATCTGCTCGATTATGTCCTCGATTTCTTTCTGCAGGCGGCGGTTGGCTTCTTCTAATGCCGACTCGGGATTGGTCATCCCCGTCTCTTCGACCACCCTCTGGATGATTTCCTCAAAAGAAAGCTCCTTCTCTTTGGCTTCCGACGCCAGCGCCGCCATTCTTACCGCTATGGCCTTGGAGTCAAACTCCGGTCCCCGGGCCCCCTCTTTGGGAGGCGGGATTACCGGGCGCTGAGCCTCGGGCTTGGCCTCCTCGGCCGGCTTGGCCTCCTTGGGAGTTATCGGCGGCGGAACATAAGGACGCTCCCCCGGAACTCTGATCATATTCGCATCTCCTTTACCACTTCGTGAGTGACCGATTTGGCGAGGTGCTCGAGTTTCAGGCTTTCGCCTTCGGTCAGCGGGGCCTTTTTCATGCTCTGCACTTCTTCCTTCATGAACCGTATGGCCTCGTTATACAGGTCTTTTACGGTATAGGTTCGGGAAGCGTTCGCCGGTTTTATAATCATCTTACTTCTTTCCTTTAAGAATTTTTTCAACTTCTCGATTAATTTCTCTTTCTCTGATGACTTCTCGTTTTTCATATTTTTTCTTGGCCTTGGCCAGCGCCAGATCAACTTTGGCCCAATCCCCCATAAAGTATAGCTTGGTGGGCACCAGGGTCAAGCCTTTCTCCGACGCTTTCCCTATGATCTTCTTAAGCTCGCTCCCGGTCAATAAAAGTTTTCGCCTGCGGGTGGCCTCGGCAGAGGATACCCGGCTCTTGTCATAGGGACTGATGTGCATATTATACAGGAAAACCTCCCCGCCTTCCACCCGGCCAAAGCTGTCGTGCAGGTTAGCCCTGCCCAATCTTATGGATTTGACTTCGGCCCCGGTAAGCGCTAGGCCGGCCCTGAAGGTCTCGAGGATATGGTAATCAAAATAGGCCTTGCGGTTCTCGGCGATGAGCCTGTAATACTTAGCCACGCCCTATTATACATAAGAAAAAGGAGCGAGTGAACAGGCATATTAAACTCGCTCCTTAAAAAAGCTAAACTTAACTTAAATGGATGGTGAAGGCGGCGCTGCCAGATGCTCGCATTGGCCGGACATTTCTGCCACCTTATTTAAAACCAGCTGGGCATCCCCTGCCGTAAAGGTAGTTACCGCTTCTCCGCGCAGGTAAGAGATCACTGCCGCCACGGCTTTACCGATCACGCGGCCCGCCAGCTCCTGCTTTAAGCAATTGATGAATTCCTCTTTAGTGCCGTTGAAATAATTCTTGATCTCATTGTCCCAGTGGGCATCCGCCAGGTTGGTTGCGGTTCCATCGGTCTGGGTATAATCTTGCGGATTGCTGTGCGCCACCAGAACCTCTATCGCCGAGAGCAGGGCCGTGGCCAGATTGGTCACTGTCGATTGCTGGTCCACCGCGGTTCCTTGTTCTATCAGCCACCGGCGGGCATCAATTGCCTGGAGGATCTCATTGTCCCTGACGTATCCCACATTTCCCAGGGTTACTTCGGGGTCTTGGATGATACCCACTTCATAGGTGCTGTAATATAAAAGGGCGTCATCCATATCAAACTCCCCATCTTGGTCGCCGTCGTAAACCGTGCTATGGCTGATCAAATAATCGTGTATCGCGGTCAAACGCGCACTAAGGACGGCCGGGTCATATTCATAGCCGGCGGTCAGCCCGCCGATCTTAAAAGCATCAATTAACTTCTGTTGATAAAAATCATGATTATAGGCGGCCTCATCCAGGTCGTCTATATCGTCCGCGGCCATCATGGCGGCGTTGCCCGCTCCGGGGAACTCCTCTTCATCCAATTCCTCGTGTTCCCGTCCCAGCGAGAAGGTCGCGGTTAAGCCGCCCGTGGGCTCCCAGCCTTGCCCGGGATAATCGGTAGCCCCAACCTGCCCCCCTATATCCAGGTAAAGATCCAGGCCATCGGCGGTAGGCATTCCGGCGAGGGGAATGTGCAAGAAGTCCACATTGGCCGTAACATAGGTTTCCGGCCCATAATTGGTCGGCCCGGGCAGGAAGGTATTGCGCTGTCCGGCGGTTACCCCTATCCCCATGTCAAAGGGCCGGTGAACCGGGAATAAAATATTGGCCGCCACATTCCATTCGTTGGGATAATTCTCCATGAACCAGCCTTCCCCGGAGAATAAAAGATCAACATCTCCACCCACATCAAGATGCAGTTTCCCGAATATTCCCACGCCCATGTTTTCCAATCCAGCACCCATCAACCCGGAATACTGGTCATCGCGGAAAGCCGCTCCCAGGGACAACAGGGCATCGTCGTTGACGGCTAGGTGCAGGGGCGCGAACCGCAAGATATTCTGCATATAGGTGCGGCCGTTGAGCTCGCCGTAAAGCAGATCATAAGCGATCATTACGCTTCCGATCCCGTAGGAGTTGTCATTTGACCAGGCACCGCCCAGGGTACCCGCCAAACTCAAACCCAGGGCGTTCATATTGGGATAACCCAGGGTGGGAGTTTCATTCATCAATCCCTTGTAATAAAGTTTTAAAAGGTAATTGGCGTCAAAATGATCATGATAGCCGCCTTCCATCGCGGCTCCTGTCTCAATCGCGTAATTATTGTTGTCAGTTAGATAATCCAGATGCAGGAAAGGCCCGACTCTTAAGCCGTAGGGTTGCCCCTGGGCAATATCAAAAGGAGCTTCCACATCCAGGCCCAGGGCAAACGAATTATCGGGCGCTCCCACCCGGCTTTCTCCGCCGAACAATCCGCCCAAGCTGAGCTGAAGGTTGAGCCCGAACATATGTTTTTTAAGCCAGCTGTCCATGACGTTGAGCCAGTGAGCGCCTTCTTCGGTAGCGCCCTGGTGCACGGCCTGGGCTTCACCCAGGAGCGCTTCGCAACACGGCTGGGTTACCCCGGCTTGAGACCCTCCCCCTGATCCACCAACCCCGGCTGTCCCTCCCGATCCGCCGGCCACCGATGTCCCTGATAAAAATGCGATAAGTTCATTGACCTTATCGGCGCTTAAAGTATTCCAAGCCCATTCGGTTTTGTTAAAGTTCGGCGCGTCCGGCGTATATCCCAAAATCTCCCAAACTTTGGCCTGCAGTGCGGGAGGGCTTATCTCCTCCAAACTGCGGACGATGGTCTGCTGTATCCTGGAAGTCATGGAAACATTCCTGTCCTGATTGAAGATTTCGGAATATATGTCGTAAGTACCGGGTATTTCCGGAGCTCCTTCGGGTTGGTTGCCCGATAGTGAAATAAGCAGGCTCATGAATGTCTGGGGGATTTCCGCCGCGCCCACCGCGGTCTTGATCTTGTCGCGCATCTGGAACAGGATCTTTAAATCCTGCAAAATACTGCGGTCATTGGCGTTAAGGCTGGAATCGCTTAAAAGCCCATCAATATCCTCCACGGTTATGCCGTCAACGATCTGCTCCACGGAAGTGCTGGTTAAGGGATCGGCAATTACGGTATTAAGCCATTCCTGAACCCGGGAACGGTAGGCCTCGTCGGTTTCATTGGCCCCCTTGGTAGGCATAGAAATGAAAATAGTTTTGATCTGCGCTACCGTGGGACTGCCGTTTACCGCGTTGGAGGTCCGGATCAATTTTTTAAGAGTGTTGTTCCCCAGCATTCTGACCAGGGCCGCGATGGTAGCCACGACTTTGTTCATGGATCCCCACTCGGGGAACAGGCGGTTGATCACGGTTTCATAGATATTATATCCCAGCTGATGACTGTTTCCCTGGCGATTGGGATCGTATAACTGAAAAAGATAATTGACCAGGGTTTCCACCGTGGCCTGATCGCCGGTAATGTTCTTTAGAAGCTCCCGCATGCTGATCAGGGTTAAAAGATCGTTGGCCCAGGTTTGGGCCGTCTGGATCTCGGCATCCGTGGCCAGTCCGGCCGGCCCGGCGGCGGCGGAAGCGGGACCGGTGGGAGTTGAAGAACAGACGGCGGTGCAAATCGCTCTAACTTCGGGTATTTCTGTCATTTTTCTCTCCTCTATTTTTCCTTTAAACTATTTATACTTACGGCGTCGCTCCGGCCTGGTTGAAAGGCACGGTGGTTGCTCCCGGAAGAGTTCCCCCGGTGCCAGTTCCGGTAGTACTAGTACTACCCGACCCCCTCTCCGCCGGAGAAACCGAAAACTGCAAAACCAAATCAATGGGTAATTCCGGCGCAACCCCTGCTGGAAGCTGCTGACCCTGCTCCAATTTTCTTCCCAGGAAAGCGGCTACGCGTACTTCAAAGGTCAAGTTCACGGCTGGATTGTCCGAGGTGGGCGGATAGGCCCGGCGGTCCACCCGCAGTGAATCGATCACTAACTGGCCGCCTTCGGCATGCGCATTAACTTCTATCCAACTATCCTGGCAATCCAGATTAGTTCCGGTACCGGTGGGAAGAAGCTCCATCCACAGATGAACCTTGCTTTCTTCATAAGTATCCAATCTCACGCCTTGGGGAAGATTAATAGCCAGGGGCTGGGCCAGAGATTTTCCGGCCTGGATCGCCAGTCCCTCAATTGTCTCCGAGGTGAACGGACCCGGCACGGCATAAAAATCGGGAATAGTCGGCGCTGTAGGCGAGGTTTGAGTTCCTGCCGCCGGCTGGGCCGCGCCAGTCTGCACGCAGGGCGGGCACACTAAAGCTGCCAGATCCACTGTCGTTCCTATGTTAGGCATCTGGTATTTTTCAATGCCTTCGAGCTCTCCCCGCTTAGCTTCGGTCGGAGTAGCTCCAGGATTAGCGTTTTGCAACAGCTTGGCTTGCTCGGTGAAAAATGAATTAGGAAGCCCATTGATCCCGCAAACTTGGGCATTGTATCTGGCCACAGCCTCCCAGCTTCTAAGATTTTCTGCGCTGACATTCTGAGCTTCAATTTCCCTGCTGTCCGGAGAAAAACTAACCCGGGTGCGGGTATCCTCCACTTGTCTCGCACACCTCACCCCTACAGCAGTTAATCCCACAACTATAAATGCTCTGGCTGCCGGATTTCTCCAAATTCTTCTAATCCCTTCTCCAATTCCCATTTTATTTCCCTCCTATAACACACTTTCTCTCTATATATTTATCGTCAACTTATTTGAAAAATTTCACTTCAAAATGAAATATTTCGCCCCCCCGCCGCCTGCCCCGCTATATTGACCCCGATGTGATATTGGCCGCCTGGATCGGCTTCCACCATTACCCTGAAATGGGTCGCGTCCAGGATCTCCATTTCATCCATATCAATAACAATTCCAAACTCTCCTTCGGTCGCCTGAGCATTAACGCTGATCATTGAAATGTCTATTTCCAGTAAATTGACTCCCTTAAGCGTAAAAGTGCAATAGCCCCCACTGCAGTTCAAGCTTTGTAATTTGGGAGCTTCCAGTATCGGCGAAGTTTCTTCCGGTCTAGCCTCTGCAGTCCGAACTTCCGGCCTTACTTCAGGAATGACATCATGCGGCACATCGGCTGCGGCATCCGGTTGATTCTCAAAGACCATAGCTTCCAGCTCCATGGTAGGCGTATCTACTCCCGCATCCGCCTCTCTGCTTTCCACCACTACTTCGCGCGGCGCCCCGATCTCTTCAAGCGATAATTTTTTAATCGGTATGGAACAGTAAGCGGAAGACAAACCGCAATATAGTTCATGCAGGGAGCTTCTCCGATCGGCGGGCCGGCCGCCGCCGTTTAAGCGGCTCAATTGATCGGCGTATTTATCCGTCCCGTAGAAAAATACGGAGAGATGGGCGTAGTTTACATCATCCAGGCCGCGCACTTCGTCATAGCGCATTTCTCTCAATTTGGTGTTTAAAGCGGGAAGATCTTTTTGGGTAAGGATAAAATTGGTATCAGTAGGCGCGCCCTGACAGCCGGCCAAACTCACAAAACCTGCGACCAGCGCCGTCCTCACCGGGCTGAAAATTCTGGGCCTTATAGTTACCGCTCTCTCTGCGATTCTTGGCATAGTTTTCACCTACATATTTATCGTGAAGGTTTCTGAGAAATTTCACTTGAAAAGAAAAAGGGGACACGCCATCTGCTTCGCGTCCCCTTTTCTTCGGGCCGGGTGGACCCTATTTACAAACTAGCTTTAAGTGCGGGCTTGCTGATCTCGTACTCGAAACCCTTGTCCCAGGCAAGCAGTTCGTTGATCATCTTGCTGGCCATGCCGGTGTGAGACAGCATCTCCACGGACTCGGCACGGTTAACCTCTTCCTTGGGCCGCAGGCGCACGCCTTCGATATAGCTGAGCATGCCGGCCTCTTTGGCCGCTTGAATATACTTGGCCGCCCAGTGCTTGACCCCCACATCGGTGTAAGGTTTGTTTTCCACCGGGTTGAGCGCCAGCTTGTCGAAGCGCACTACCACCGCCACGGTTTCGGCCTTGTTGATCTTGTTGTTGGGACGGAATTTCTTGTCGGGATAACCCTGGACCATCCCCAGGCGCTGCGCCGCCTCAATGTAGCCCGCCGCCCAGTGGTTAGCCTTGACATCCTTGAAGACCTGCTTGGGCTTGCCGTAAGGAGTGACCCCTTTGGCGCGAACCAGCAGGGTGGCCAGCTCGGCGCGGGTCAGCGCCCGCTCGGGTTTGAAGGTGCCGTCGGGATAACCCTGCACCAAACCGACAGTTCCGGTGTGCTCGATGGGTTTCTTGGCCCAAAAGCCCTCGCCCACATCGGTGAAATGCACCAATCTTAATATCCGGCGGGTGTCCCTGGCAGTTTGGCCCTTGGCATTCTTGGCTTCTACCACGATCAACTTCTTGCCCAATTTATCCACCGGGGCAGAAGCGGTAAACTGGCCCTCGGTAACCGGCACTGAAATGCCGTTGACCTTGACCAGGTTTATGGATTTGTCTTTTACCGAGCCCGTAACTTCAACGTTATCCGCGTAAATTATGGACTTATCGGTCGGTTTAAGCAGAGACAGATCCAGCGAGGCCATTTCTTCTTTTTCCGGGCCCACATAAGCCACGGAAAAATAATGAGTGGCGTTGTCGGCAATCTGAGTATAAGGATGATAAGCATAGTTGAATTCCATGCCGGAGAATCTCAGTCCCACGCCCGCGGTGAGGTTGGATTCCACTCCGCCCGGTGCCGGATCCTGGTCCATACCAATTCTCAAGGCAATGTTCGGAATGGGATAATACTCTACCCCGGCATGATAGGCCACCGGCCGCTTTTTGGTCATGTCGGCGTCCACCGCCAGAGTCAGCTTCTGGTTTTCCAGCGGCTTAATGGAATATTTAACTCCGGCCTTGAGAGTGGAAAGCATGGAATTTTCCACGTTGTTGCCGCTTTCCAGCTTGGTGCCGGTGACATTCTGGGCTACCATGCCCAAAGACAGGTTTTCGTTGGCGGTATAGACCGCGCCTACGTCAAAGCCCATCCCCGAGGCCGAAGCCGATTCAATGGTCGCAGTTCCGGAACCGCCCTGGGAGAAATACTTGGCGGAACCGCCCAGGGAAAGCTTGGCATCTTCCAGATTGATGCCGTAAGATACGAACATCACGCTGTTGCCCCAGCTTCCCGGAGTAGAAATCCGGCTGCCGTCTGCGGCGTAGAGATCTATGCCGTCCACGCTGGAGCGCACGATCCCCGCGCCGAAAGCGGAGTTCTTGGTATGCGGGTAAGCCCCGCCCAGCACCATATAATTGACATCGCCCAGCACGCTTGAATACATGCTGGTAACCTTGGGGCCGTTGATCCGGCCTAAGGTCGCCGGGTTAATGAACATGCCGTCTGCATCTTCGGCCACCGCCACATAGGCCTTGCCCATGCCCAAAGGTCTGGCCCCCACCCCAATGTAGAGCGGGTCAGTTACCGTCAGGTCGTCCGCCGCGAAACACGCACCGGCCATCACCACCCCCGCTACTAGTAAAAGAGTCAGTATCTTTTTCATGTTAATTATCTCCTATTGACGGCCAGGATCTTGCCCTTGCCGAGCAGCTTGTTACCGTCGTCGACTACGCGGTACAGATACACGCCGTCACCTACGATCTCACCGAAGTCGTTCTTACCGTCCCACTCCACGGAGGGAGTGCCTCCGGTCCACTGCAGTTTCTTTATGATCTTGGCGGTCATGTCGAAGATCAGAATCTTGGCATAAGTCGCCGATCCCGGGGTGAAGATGATATTGGTCCTCTCCCCGCTGATAGGATTGAACGGATTGGGATAGTTGTAAGCCGGTCCAGCCGCAGCAGACGCAGTAACCTCCAAGGTTACGGTGTTGCTGGTCTTGCCGTCGGTACGGGTGAGCCGCACGCTCTTTTGACCCGCTACCATTTGCGGCAGGGTCAAGGTCACGCGAGCGGTGTCCCAAACGGTGATCGGGCTCCCGGATCCCGCGCTGCGCACGGTGGTAACCACGGTCCCTTCGGTTCCGTCGGCGTTGCGGTTGACGAACACCACTTCACCGCCGTCGGTTAAGAAGTTGGTCCCAGTCAAGGTGATGGAATCCGTCGGCGCCGCGGGCGATGTAATGGTGTCGATATGCGGATCGTCGCCCTCCGGCGTGGGAGGAGTGGTAGTCACAATCGCGGTCACATCATCAATATAGATTGGAGCGGTCACTGCTCCGCTTCCCACAAATACAAACTGATACTCTTTTATGGAGTTTAAGTCCAAACCGTCGTTATCCAGATCCGAATCGGCCACTTCGGTATTAATGGCTGAAAGAGCAATTTGTACTTCCTGCCAGCTGGCGTTGCCGGTAATGGCCTGCTCGGCTGAAGCGTAAGAATCCCCTTCGCTGTCCTTGAGCTGAGCTTTGACCGTCAAGCTGCCGTCGGTCTTGATCCAGAAGGATAAAACCGTCATGGCTGAGATATCTGTATTGGCCCTAAGTTGTCCGCCGTATCCCCTCCAGCCCTGCACTGAAGACGGATAAGTTAAACTCATGGCGTAGCTGCCCGCATGCAGGGTTGTGCCCTGACGGGCATAGGTGGGCTTTTCCGCCGGCGCCGGCTCAAAGGTATAATAGAAATCCCCATCCTCACCCATAGTGGCGGGCGTCGGATCGGCCACATGGTCGCCGGTTAACCCTTCATAGTTGTCGATCACTACCTGGGTAACGGGGGCGGACACGGAGAAAACCTCGCCGGTAGCAGTTTCTGCCGGTCCGGTGACCGACACTGAAACTACTCGTGACCCTACCGTCGCAGAAGAAGCAATCGCCACGCTGGCCACTCTTAACACAGTATCGGATTCCACGGAAACCGAGCCGTGAGTAATACCCGATCCAAAATCAACCGTGGGCGCTGAACGGGTAAAGTGGGTATTGGCCCCGGTGACGGTAACTTCATTTATAGTTTGTCCCTGAAGGCCGCTGCTGGGCGAGGCCGCAGTCAAGGCCGGCCCGACAATGACCACCGCGTTTACTGTAATTGTGCCGGATCCGCCGGTGTTGGCCGAAACCGCATGTGCTCCGGTAGGGGCATCGCTCGCCACGCTTATATTCACAGTGTATTGCGTGGGGCTGTCCAAATTCTTGGAAGTAACCGAAATACCGGTGCCGAAGTCAAAAGTGGTGCCGGCCGTAAAGGTACCGCCGGCAATGGTAATAGTTAAACTGGGAGTGGTTCCCTGATTAACGGTATTAGGATTAATCGTAAGTCGCGCCACTGACCGGTTTACTGCGAAACTGACGGGTTTATAAGTATAAGTGAAGCCGGTTCCCACACTGGCCGGGGCGGAATAACCATAATGACCGGTGGGAGCGCCCGACCCGGTCCAGGTATCCCAAACTACCAGGTATACATAGGTGCTGCTGGCAAAACTGCCGCCCAAACTTATTTCCCCTGCTCCTAAGGGATCGGGCTTACCAATTTCCCCGGTAGCGACCACAGTATCACCGCCGTTGGGTAAACCAGTGCTTAAATCAATATTGGGAGTGGCGTCAGCGGAGCGTACCAACTGTACATACTTGCCTTCCGGCACGGGAACGGTCAAGGCCGCATCTGTAAAAATGCGGTTAGGCGGAACGTTGCTCGTCCGGCAGGAGGCGGAAACCGCCACTGCCATAGCCGACCCCGCCAAACTAAAAACCAGGAATCCCGCTAAAACTACCGCAAATAATCTGGTTCTCATTTTTTCCTCCTCCTTAGTACGACCTGGGCTGCGTCCAGCGGAAACCACCCGTGGTCGGGTCGGTCAACATGTAGCCGCGCCCCGGCATAAGCTTCAAGGTTGCGGATGCTCCATCAAAATCAAGCCAGGTAGAAGCACCATTATGTATACCTATTCCCGCATTTCCGCCTATTAACTCACCATTGGCGTCAAATTGATAAATCACACCGGCGGTAGAGATATCCAATCCTATGGTTGAACTGTTCAATCCGGAAAGGGTCAGGGTAACCGGCACCGGATAAGCGTTGGCCACCCACTCCGCGTATTGGGGATGTTCATAAGTTGAATCCCATCCGCCGCGCACGTCACGAGCGTTATCCGTGGTTCTAACCTTACCCACTATAGTTACATTTTTGGAACCGTTGGGCGCATAGTAGGCATAGGCGAAGCCTGGATAAAGATCGGTAATCTGCGGGATGGGAGTCCCGGAACCCACCGGATAATCACCCGGGAAGTTGGTCCAGGCGCCGCCGGTATAATAAGAAGCCGCCATGGTTTCACGGTTGATGTCAAAGACCATCAACGCATCCTGCTCGACAACCTGTCCGCCGATAACAGAAGCAATGGCGGTATTATCCTGCTCTAATGGTATGGAGAAGAAGAACCAGTCCGGATGTTCTTCCATAGGTCCGGTAGCGATATCGAATTTTCCGACCACATCGGTCATAAGCATGTCAGATGTCAAAGCCACTCCATGGGGTACTACTTTATAATACTTCTGATAGCTCGCTCCTACTTGTCCTGTGGTAGTGGTATCGGTGTAAGTAGTTGCTGATATATTATCACATCCGGTCTCAATTGTCCAGCGGGAAAGGTCCGTCACCTGGAAGATTCCGTCGGCTGCATCGGTCGCACCCGAAGTGGAATAAATGTCTACTGCGCCCGCCGGAGTGATGGTCCAGGATAAAGTAACCCCGGATCCCACCGTATCGGCCGCCCGGATAATTGTGGTCCGAATGTTGCCGGCCGTTCCCTCACTGGTGGCCTGCACCAGGTCAATATAGATCGGAGTGGTGGCCGCATCCTGGCCGGTAAAGATCAACTGATAATCGGTAATTGCGTTGAGGTCCAATCCATCATGATCCACATCGGTTATTTCTTTGGTAAAAGCCGAAAACGGAATCTTGCATTCATGCCATTCGGTATTGGAAAGCGTAAATTCATAAGGGCCTAATACACCCGGCGTGGTGGGCACAGTATAGTTGTCCCCTTCACTGTCTTTCAACTGCACGGATACAGTTTGATTGCTGCCGTTGCCTTTCAGATAGAAAGTGACATGAGTGTTTCCCGAAAGGTCCTGCACGCTGCGCAGTACTCCGCCGTAACCCCTCCAGCCGTTCTCCGGGGTGTCCGCCGCCGGATAGGTAATGCGCATGGCGCGGGTGCCTTCAAACTTTTCGGTGTTTTGACGGGCATAAACCGGTTTAAACAAATCTGAAGAAGCAAAAGGATAATACATATCCCCTAACTCACCCATGGTATCGGGATTGGGATCGGCCACATGGTCGCCGGCATCCCCTTCGTAATTGTCAATGACGATAGTTCCGCCTGAAGTGCGGGTCATAACCTCATACAGGGCTTCGCAGGAAGAGATCTGGTTGTTGACCACCACCCTTACCTCATGCCGCCCTACCATCGCTCCTTCAGGAACCCGGGCGCGGATGCGGTCGGTTATGGAAGTGCTGCCATCCGGGTTGGTAGGATTCCTCATCCAGCCGTCGCCTGAAGGATCGCCCACAATCGAGGCCTCCACCCAGCGGATTTCGCTTACCATCCGGCGTTCAAAGGGATTCCAGTGGAAGACCATTCCGCCGAAGAAATAAACCTTGCTGTCTTCCTGGTTGATGTCCTCGATCCCGGTCTTGCCGAAGTCGGCCCCGAAGATTTCCACGGTGTCTCCCACGTATCCGGAAGTGGGATTGACGGAGGTAATCTTGGGCCCCACACTCAATTCCCGGGGATCCGAGGCAGTGTTAAAAGAGGTCACCACTATATTGTATACATTGGGCTCCAGGTAATAATTGTCGGCGGCTTTTCTGGGAATAACCATTCCGATCCGGCTTTGATCCCAGCTTACAATGGACTCGGCAGAAATCCGATGTCCATTAAAAGTGACATTATATTGAGTGCTGTTCCGATCCGCGGAAGTGGCGGGCTGGCCGAAGCCCTCGCCGATAATCTCGATATAATCATAGGTGTAGGCCTTGTCGGTTGAGCGGCCGGTGCTGTTATTGACATGATTGATCACCGGTTTGGCAATGCGGAACGGCTGGGAAATGGCAAACATTCCCCAGTTTAGTCCGTCATGCGCCCGCACCGATATCTGATAAGTATGGCCGGGGATGAAATTCGCCCCCGGAAGCGAGGCGATCGAATTAACGGTCTGCCAATTCCATTCGGTAGAGGGTAAAGCCCAGGCCGTACCTCCCACTTCTTTATACATTACGCTGTAATGGAAACCAGTGGTGGTATCGGGATCGTAAGGAGCCGTCCATTCTATGGCGTTATGCTCCGGATTATTCAACAAATAATTTAGAAGATCATCGGAGGGATTCTTGGGATGAACGATCCCCGGACCCCAGGGCAGATTGGCTCCCGGAACAGGATTGCCAAAAGCATCGTTAAACCCGGTCTCCCGACAGAGCTGTCTGGAACCGACATCACTGGCGGTAAGCCACAAGCGAATTCCTCTAATATCCGGCGCCGCCCAGTTGACCGAAGGCAGGTAAGGCGAACCGAAGGGCCCTTCATTCAAGGCGGCATTTGGATAATCAGAGAAACTGGTCCGCGGCACTTCCACTCCTGCTGCATCAACCCGCGCCGCCATGCGGTAAAAGTGCACGCGCGGCAAACCGGCAACTACTTTGTAGTGGGTCAAATATAAAAACTTGCCGTTGGGCGATTGCGAAAGCACTTCGCCGAACGGATTCTGGGCATCATAGTTATGGACATCGGAATGCAGGCGAATTTCGCCGCCCGGGGCCAGGGTAAAATCGGAGGTCTTATAGATCATAAGATCGCGGTAAGCCCCGGAATTCTCGTTAACCCTTACATATAAATAAGTGGAATCAGCCGCGAACAGCACGTAGTTCGGGTTGGGAAGCCCGGTCAGCCGGGCCAAGGGTGTGCTGGAATAGCTTATCGCTCCGGTCTCTAAATCATGGTTAATGCGATAAACATAAACGGCTCCGCTGGGGGCCAGGGAACTAACTGCTATAAGATTATTGTCGGGGGAAACCGCCACGCTCTGTAAATTGGTAAGCGGAACGGAAATGCTCCCCGCATAGCGGTTAAATCCGCCGGTATCGGCGCTGTCAATATTTATGATGTGAATCTTTTGGGCCAGATAATCGGCCACATATAACCGCTTGCCGTCCGGCGCCACCGCTACCCCTCGAAGGGCCCGCATGGATGGATCGGTAATGGTGGCCTGCGCGGGGCCGCCCAATCGAGCGTACTGCTTTACCACCTGGGTGCCTCCGGCGGATGCGGCCACATACAATTTATCGCCGTCCGGGGTCACGCCTAAACCGGTGGGGGTGCCCCCCAGATCGGTGATGGTGCCGGACAGAATTGGCACGGTTCCAGTAATATCATAAAACTTTACCTGATTGATGGAGGTTAAAGGAACATATAAAACCTGCATTAAGGTTCCGGTCTCGCTGACTTTGGCGCTGATGGCCGAATTGACCGGCAGCATGCCGATCTCGGCCAGGGCCGGCACCGCCAGACCTAGAATTATTAAAAGGAAAATTAATGTTTTTCTCATTATTCCGTACCTCCATCAGTCACTGAATCAATCGGCACATCGGCCAGGGTATCGGTTGCCGCGTCGGCCAGCACATCGGTTCCCGCATCGGCTTCCTCGCGCGGTGGGCAGGACGCTTCGCCTTCGGGCGGCACCAGTTTAACATCCAGTCCCGCTTCGATTCCCACCGCCAGCTCCGGTATGGGGCGGCTGGGGTCGTTCAAAATATCCTCCGCTCCGCCGATCTCCAGTATGGCTCTCAAGGTAGTTTCCGGACCGTGGGTCAGACCGGTGATATCCACTTTAATCGCATCCGGTGACTCTTTATCTAGCAGTTCGTCTTCGACCACTATATCCGGCCGGGAGTCTACCGGATAAAGATCTTCCAAGGTCAATTTAACACGAGTTGGGTATACTAAACCCTCCACACCGCCGTTCTCTTCTATGATCACGGAGAGAGGATGATTGAGGTCTAAGATCAGTTGATAGTCCTTGCTGTTTAAACTGCTGTCCGGCACCGGGATCAGGATCCTTTCACCCGATTCCAGTAGAACCTCCTGGGTATTAACATAAGCGGTCCCTTCACCGTCAGAAAGGTAAAGCGCATGGTATATAGGCAGCTCCGAGCTGGCCGCAGCCAGTCTTTGGGCAGGGGTAAAGATGGGCTTGTCGCTGCGGTCGTGCAGTCTATTGGCCGCGTCTTCCTCCACCAGCCATTCTGAACTTGCCACATTACCGCTTTCATCCACTTCGTATCCCCGGTTCACCATGGTGCCGTCCTCATTATATTCCTGCCGCATAGTAAACCTTTTCAACTCTCCGCCTCCCCGATAAACTGTTTCCCCTTCCACTACTTCCTGCTCCCCTCCAACCAGACCGTACTGCACGGGCTGGGCCCACTTCCTGTCGATCATGGGGCGGAATACCACCCGCAGGGAGGAATCCTGGGCTTCTTTAAGCATGATAAAACCTTCAAAATTTCTGACTGCCTGACCGATGACCACCCTTCCCGATTCGCCGGTATAAGGATGGGTGTGGGTGGCGGCCTCTACTTCGGCGCAATTCGCCAGGCAAACTATCCCCTGTTCATCCATGATTATTTTGGCGTTATCCGTATAAGCACTGACTATCATCCGGGCGCCGTTCCGAATCTCATCCGCAAAACCCGTAGCGCTATCCGGTACCCGAATCTCGGCCGCCATCAGGAAAGAAAGCGACCCCTGGGCGTATCTGACGTTCATGCTGTTTACGATCGAGCGATTACCTGACTCAGTGATAATTGGTTGATCTTCGCATATGCGGGATCTCATTTCCATATTACCCGAGCAGCCCGCTAGCGCCACAAAACCACCAATTACAACTTTTGCCCTAAGGCCTAAATTCACATGCTCCTGCGGCATAGCAACTCTTCTTGGTCCTTCAATACCTGCCATGTTTTTCCTCCTGTTTTTCTCTGATATTCTGATATTCTGACATTCTTTCCCGTATATATATCGGCAGGTATTTTGAAAAATTTCACATGAAAAGAAAATTTATTGCGGGGGGTAGAGGCGGAAAAGCTCCCGCCTCTACCCTTCAAATTATTTTATGATGCCTAATTCGAGGTTATCTACATTGTAATTGATGGAACCGGTCTGGGTATTGGCTACCGCCACCAGCTGGATCTTTATCAATCCGCCGGAGCCGTTCTTTAAATTGGGATCCCAGGTCTTGTTGCCGCGGCCTTCGATCTTGAAATCTTTGATGGGAATGGATAAATGCTTCCAGCCCGTCCAGTTGACATCCGTTTCCGCTAAAAACAGATCGTCATACATGGGCTTCCAGTCCTTATCGACTTCAATTTCGGAATTGCCATTGTCATCGTCGTAGAGCTCGATCTTCAGTTTGCCGCTCATGTCGCCGTAGCCGTAAACATCGATCTCAAACGAATCGTAGCCGCTGGCCTCGATCCCCAGCACGCATCCCATGCCCCCCACATACCAGTCCTTGGCGGTGCCGGTAAGTTTTAAGGAATATTCTCCCAGAGCGGCCAGCACTTTGGGGTCTCCCTGCTGCAGTTTGGAGTTTTTCTCAATAGAAGGCACCAAGCCGTCAAAGACAAACCATTCCGGTTCTTTGGTAAAAACTCCATCTTCATAGTTGTCTATTAAATAGGGATAAGCGGCTTTTATAACCGGAGCCGGACCACCCATAGCCACCGCTACCGATATCAAAAACAAAACCATCAAAATCGCTATTAAACCTTTTCTCATATCACACCTCCCTTCTTCTATACATTATATCTATAGCAAATCCGGAAAATTTCAGTTAACCTTTAACCGCGCCCGCCGTCAACCCTTTAACTATATACTTCTGCAGCATGAAAAACAAGATCATCACCGGGACGGTAGCTACGGTGGCGGCGGCCATGATCAGGTCAAAACGGTTCTGGTAATTGCCCACAAAATTGCGGATCCCCACCGGGATGGTCATGGTGTCGGCAGAGGTCAAAACCCAGGCGAACATAAGCTCGTCCCAGGTGGTCAAGAACACATAGACCCCGGTGGCGATAATGCCCGGAACGGCCAGCGGCAGAACCACATACCAGAATACCTGAATGGGGGAACAGCCGTCTATGCGCGCCGCTTCTTCGAGCTCCAGGGGTATGGCCGCGAAGAAACCGCGCAATATCCAGATGCTGAAAGGTATAAAAAACACCGAATAAACGAAGATCATGCCGTAAAAAGTGCCCTTGATGGGAATGCTGGTCATCTCGGTTATCTTCACAAAATTGGAATAGGTGGGTATCAAGAACATGATCCCCGGAACCATCTGGGTGGCCAGGATGGCCATGCTGAAGGTACGGGAGCCGGGAAAGTCGAACCGGGACAGGGCATAGGCCGCCAGGGTGGAAAAGATCATGGTAAAGACCATGGCCATCCCGCAGATAAAGAAGGAATTTCGCAGATACAGGCCGAAATCCACATTGCGCCACATATCTAAATAATTGATCCAGGCGATGACCAGATGCCCCATGCGGGCTGAAGAAGTTCCGTTAACCCGCCGTAAGTTAAGATTGAGCGCCGAAACCCGGCCGTAGGAAGAACCCAGATAAAGCTGGTTTTGATTTAAGGCAAAGGCGGTGACCTCGGCGGGAGTGAATTCGGAATTCTTGATAACCGTGCCGTCCGCCCTTACCTGACGGAAAAGGTTTTCATAATTTTCGGTCTGTCCGGTTTTAATGTCATAAGTTAAAAATCCCCGGCTGGTCCCGATATAAACCTTATCCCCGAAGACCCTCAGCCCCAGCACATTTCCCTGAAACAAAGTTCCGGCAACCGAACCGGTTTTAGGATCAAAAATGAAGGCTCCGGTATTTCCTGAAATGACTATCCGTGAATCGACAGACCTCATCCGGGAAACCCCGATGGGCAAATATTTGGCCAAATCATAAACCGTCAACACTTTCCCGCTCTTAATGTCGAATTTTAATAGCCCCTTATCCAGTCCCACCCATAATATATCCCCCTGCGGCAGGAGGGAGCGGATCTGGCTGGGAGAGAGCTTATTCTTAAGATCAAACTTACGGGCAACCTTCAAAGAACCAGGGTCAAACTCCAATATTTCCTCATAACCCTTATACTGTATGGTAAAGTAAATCTTGCCCCAACCTTCAACTAAAGTCGTCCCTACCACTTTGGCTTTGTCAAAATCCGGCAGGGGGAGCTTGTATTCCTTGGAATTTTTTAAATTATTCTTTTCGAATCTCAGCAGGCCCTTATTGGCTGAGGATACCCAAATATAATTACGATCCAGCAGGAAATGGGTGGTCATGGTCTGGGCGGTAGTATGATCTTTCTCTTCCAGAGTTTTCCGATCCCATTTATTGATCCCGCCGTCCGAGGTAAAGGCCCAAAGATTATCCCCCTCCACAAAGATCTCATAGATATTATTATGGGCGCGGCTAAGCGGGATCTTGCCGATCAGGATATCCAGGTTTTCCTTGACCGAGCAATACATCATCCAGCCGATGGGAAACAAGTTTACCGCTAGGAACGCGATCATGAACATGCTGATGATGATATCGATTATGCGTTTCTTTAAATAATAAGGCATTATTCCCTGACCTCTTCGGCTTTTCTATAAAAATAGAACCAGATATTAACAATGATGATCATGGTTATCATGAGCAGGACCGAAATAGCCGCGCCCATGCCGAAATTCCACTGCATAAAAGCGTTGCGGAAGATGTTGGTCATAAGGATATCCCCCCACTCCCCCGGGAACCCCGCCCCGAAGCCGAACATCATGATCACGATGTTGAACCCATATACATTATATATAAGGCCGAACAGGATAAGGATGGCCCACACCGGCTTGAGGAGGGGCCAGGTTATCATCCAGAACTTTCTCCAGGGGGAGGCCCCGTCAATATCGGCCGCCTCATACAGCTCCTCGGGTATCTGCTGGAGGCCGGCTAAAAGCAGGAGCATGGAAAAAGGCCAGTAGCGCCAGACGGTGGGAATGATAATGGCCCAGAGGGTATTGGGCCCTATCAGCCAGAAGGGTTTTTCCGGAATCAAATGGAAAACGTCCTTTAAAAGGATATTGATGATGCCCACTTCTTTCTGCCACATAAAACCCCACAGGATGCCGGTCACATAAGTGGGTACCACCCAGGGAAAAAGAAAAAGGGTGCGCACCAGCCCCTTGCCCCTGAATTCCCGGTTGACCATGAGCGCCGCGATCAATCCTATAAAGAGCGTGCCGAAAGTCACCAAAATAGTGTAAATAGTGGTGTTGCGCGCGGCTTCGAACAAGCCCAGGCGGATGGGACTGCGGGGATTGATCAGAACGTCATAATAATTCTTGAATCCGATAAAGGGAGCGCCCAGATACTGATTGATGGTGTACTGGTTGAGCTCCAGGAAAGACATGTAGATGCCCTGAACGATGGGCGTCACATGCAGGGCGAGCATTCCCAGTATGGTAGGCAAGATGAATAAATACGCGACGCGATTCTTTACCAGCCGCCGCCAGAATCTCTTGAACATCTAGTATATTCTAAAGTTTCCCGAGGATAAAAGCAAGCCGAAGTTAAGCCAGCAAATGTCGTAATAGCGGTACTTTCCGGAAGGCGGGTCGCGATCCAGCAAATGGTTGAAGAAATTTACCTGGTAAGTGTGGTTAGTGCCGCCCATCGCCCCGCCGGTCAGAGAACCTATCCAGGAAGCCACATGGTAGCTGGAAAGCTTCTCCCCGTTAAGGTTGTATTTATCGCCGAAGGAATCGTAGATGGGGCCGAAAAAGCCGTAAATCTTATTGAGATAAGTTTTAGACCGGGAATCATCCCCGAACCAGACCTGGTCCAATCCCACAAAGTAAGGCGTGCGCACGGCGTCGTAATAGAAATATTGTCCCGAAGAGCGGAGGGAACCGTCTTTATTGCAATAATCCGGCACCAAGCCGTTGCTGGTATTCCCGTACTCGCTTTTCAAGCAGGCAAAGATGAGATCGTAGCTTCTACTCGCCACTTGGTTCCAGCGATCATCCCCGGTATTCCTGGCAAACAGGCGGAAATGTGACGGCATCTGGTAGCTGGGATCAAACCAGGTCAGGTTTTCGTTGCAGAAGGCCAGATAATTATCTTCAGTAACCAACCGGCTTAAAATCCGGCTGCAGATCTCTTTGGCCTGGATCGAATAGTCATAAGGAGCGGCTCCGTCTCCAAAACGGTGAGAAGCGAAAAACAGGGCCAGGGCGATCATCACATCGGCGTCGGGTGCGGAAGTGGATTCGATCACATCCCCATTAAGTGAACATTTCCAGGCAAATAGCCCTAAGGAATTCCCCGCCTGCATATGGGTTTTGGTCCAGCTCCAGATATTATCGAAGGATTCCTTATCATTATTCTGGACCGCCAGCATCATCCCGTAGGATTGTCCCTCGGAAACTACGGTATCATCGTCAGTGCGCCAGACCGCGCCGGTTGACTTGAGCAGTTCAGCTTTAAAATAGGCCCAGGCCTCGCATACGCGCCGGTCGGCCTCGCTCTGGGAATAGCGCGAGCCCGAAAGAGTGGCCGCCGAGGGATAAATTCCCGAATAATAACTGCCGTTTCCATTAGAGACTGTCCCATTTTCCGCCGGAGGCGCCACCGGCTTATTGCCCATGGCGCAGCTGCCGATAAAAATCAGGGAACAGACCAGAACTACCAATAATAATCTTATCACAAGCATAATTCGGTTATTATATCAGAAAATTTCATTCCAAGTTCTCTACATTTCATAGTTCGAAAGGCTGATCATCACTTCTAATGAAATCTTCCAAAACAAATACCGATAAATGGATACCAAGGAATTGAAAAATGATCGAAAGAGCTGAAAGAGCGAGCTTAATCCATTACTTTAAAAATCTGAAAGTCAGAGAAGACAGGGAAAGCCGACATTTCGTGGTCGGGGATTTCCTGCCGGCGGATCATCCCGCAGGGATAATGGAAACCGTAAACCGCATCCACTATGCCCGGCAAGCCGCATATATAAGGACTTGCCCGGATTTTGACTTTTCCTCCTCGGGTTTGGGTACCAGTATAGCCAATGCCCCTTTAACCCTGCAGGCCCTGGCTAACCGATTTTTAAGCTGGGGGAAAGCCCCCGCCAGGGTTAGGATGCATTTCCCGGGAATAGGTTGCGTGATCCGATCGGTCGAAGATTATTTAACTTATTTGTTGCCAAGATACGGGAGTGAATCCCGGGCGGTCTTGTCGGATTACGCCCCCTACCTCCCCGACCCGTTACCCGATAAATTCCCTGCCTTAAGATCCTTAAAAGAGGCGGGAAGATTGGATATGGAAAATGCGGATTTTCGCTTTCCCCCGGATGGTTTTTTTCAGGGGCCTACGCTGGTTACCGCTAATTATTTCTTTGATTCCTTCCCCTCCAGACTTATCCGCAAGCAAGAAGGAAAATATTACGAAGTGTTTTTTAGAATGATCCTGCCTTATGATGTCCCTCAACTTAGCGGGGACTGTTACGATAGCAACGAGCAAAGAGAAAATATTCTTCATACTTTAGAACGTGCCAGGGAAACCGGAAAATTTAACAGTTTACCCAAAGAGGTTTACTCTGAATGGGAACAGCGGGAAATCACTGATCTTAAAGAATATCCTTTTGGGGAAGAAATGGAAGCCATCACCCGAGACCTGGATTTGGCTGTTTTCCATATAAATAACCAGGCCCTGGAATCCGTCCTCCAAATGGCCCGCCTTTTAGGAGCGGAGCCCTGGCTCCTGCAAACCCTGGATTTAGCCAAGCCCGATAAACAATCTTTAGGCCGGGGCAGCAACCTGATTGTAACCGGCGAAAATAAATTCTGCTGGGTCGACCTGACCGCTCCTCTCTGGCAGGAAGTTTTGACCAAAAGAGGGCTGAATTTTTCGATCAGACCTTACCGGGAATTCATGAGGGCGGCCCTGGGCTACCCGGTAGGTTTAATCGAAAGTTTATTGATACATGACCAGAAGGCCAATGCCGACTTTTTCCCGGCCAAATACCTATCAGAACCTTTACCGCTTGAATATGTTATGGGGCAAGCGGGGTCGGCCATCGCTCGGGTGGTGCGGAGCGGAGAGTTGTTTTTAACCGCGCAGGGAAATGAAGCGCTTAAGCAGGCCTTAACCCAAGCCGGATTAGATCCAAAAATTATGGATTATTTGATTGCCCATATTGACGATATCTGGAAACTAGATAAATTCCATAGTCACTTCGATAATCCCGAGCCGGTAAATTTATATTACATCGAAATTAGCAACCGATAACCTGAAATTTCCAAAAAGACCTAACGATAATAATCCAGTGAGGTGCAATAATGGCTTTTGAAAGAAGAATCGGAACCAATTTACTAAGATCGTTTATGCTTGTCGGTATGGTGGCAGGTTGCAAGTGTGGAGGCGGAACCAGAAATTTGGAAGCCCAGAGAGCGGCGGAGAGGCCGCCGGTTGCCGCTTTGGAAGGAAATCCGGGCGGGGTTACCCCTCCTCCCTTAACGCCAACCATCAACAATGATATTTTTAATATAGGTGTTCCGTTTCCCCAAATCAGTGCGGTAGCGCCTCCGCCCTTAAGTCCTACCCCCAGCGGCGGTGGAACTCTGGGTATGATACAGGAAGATTTCAGCGATGCTCAACTAGCCGGCACGCTTAACACTTCCCGCTACTGGTACACTTTCGGACAGTTCCAGTTCGTAGCGGAGAACAATGCCATGCACGTGAGGGGCACCGCCACCGACTGGTCGGGTTTTGGCGCCGATACCAGCAACGGGGCCAACGGCCAGGCTTTTGACGCTACCGGCTGTCGTTATCTCGAATTTGACATTCGGGGCACTTTAAGCGGAAGAATGAAAGTGGAACTTACGGATTTCTCCGGAAAAGCTTTCGAATACTGGTTTGAATCCGTGCCCTCCGATCATCATATGAAGGTCCGCCTGGAAAATGTCAGCGGACAGATCGGCAAATTGCAATGGGTAGCCGGACCGGGAATCACTCTGGATCTGCATATTACCAACATTAAATTCACCGCGGAAGAGAGCGCCGCTGCTCCTACCCCCACCCCTGCCTCATCCGTTTCAGACGCTGATCCCATAATGGCCATAACCGCTGTTGACGGGCATCGCACCAGCGGCCGTTATTTGCAAGCCGCCCAAGATCTGGCCAATTATTTCTTGAACAATCAGGGAGATCCCCCCAACGCCACCCATCAAACCACAGTTAATGGAGTTGCCGCCCGTGCCGCCTATCATGTGCTTGAAGACCAGGCCACCCACCTTTGCAACGGCGGCGCCACTACTTCAGAAACCCAGGTCACCTTCTTCAATTTCATGACCCTGTATGGAGCTTTAACCGGCAATCACGAAGCCGCCCGCGATGCCTTAGCTTATATCCGTCTCTTCATGATGCCGCATGACGGCGCCGAAAGCCCGCAGCTGCCCGATTCCCGGCTGGGTGTGGGCGGCAATTATCCCGTTATCCTGCACTGGCTGATCGATGTTTCAGGCAATGCTCAGGCCCGCACCTGCCCGGACGGAAGAACGGGAACCGGCGTGGTTGGAGAAGGCGAAACTTATAATATGTATGATCCCCAGCAGAATTCCCCACCCTATGCCAGTATGGCGCAGAATGCCAGCGGACAGGTTGACCTATCTTTAAGACAACAGGGCGGCGGACATCATGCCGCTTCTTTTGCCGATGCCACCGATGCCGACCAATGGCTGGCCATTGGAGCCTATTTCGCCGGCAGATATGGCCTGGGAGATCCCACTGCTCTCTTGATGAACTTGAGAAAAGGGCTGACCGAAGGCGCCAATCCGCCGGATGCCGCACATTATCCTGATGCGATGCGCTTCGCCATCTATTGGGGAGAAGACAACGCTCCTGATCTGGCTTTCCGCGGAACCGTAAATACCCTCTATGCCGGATATCAGGCTCCGGATGCTTGGGAGATCATGGGACGGCACAGCGGGGCGCAGAATATCGTCAAATTTTTAGCTGACGCCCAAAAAGAATTTAAACAGCGCTATCATCAGAACGGTCCTTTCATGCCGGTCTTTAAGGATGGGGCCTGGGGGTGGGAAGGAGAGGATCCCAACACCCATTGGATGGGATTCCAGTACCGGGCTTTCGCTCACCTGGCCAATTATTATTATTTGACCGGGGACGCAAATGCCCGCCAGGTATTGAACAGCTTTATAACCTGGTTCAGGAGCAACCGCCAGGTCAGCGGAGATCAAATTCAAATACCTTTAGAAATAGAAAACGGCAGCTCCAACACCGGCACGGTAAGAAGGACGGGATATGGCCCGCATGAATACGCCTTAATGGCGCAGGGATTGATACTTATGGCCGCCAAAGACAACGATCCCAGTTTAAAGCAGGACGCTGAAAAGCTTTTGGATTTTATGCTGACCCAACGCGCCCAAAACGGAAGTTTCCCTTATACCGATCCCAATCCGGACAACAGCGCCGATTACGGTTTCCATAACGCTGAAGCGGGGATCGCCTTAACTCTGTATACGTTGCTTTTGGAAAATTGATCCGTAATACCCGGCATGGAAATCAAAAATATTAGTTCTTATGGTTTTAATCTGCCGCCCCTGAGGTTGAATCTTCAAACCACAGATGAAGACTCCCTGGCGCTTAACTCTGCAACTTCGCCTTCCGACGACCCTAATCCAGTTCAACCAACTGATACCTCTCCTGCTCCCGCCGAAGAAGAACCAAATTATTCCCAAGTTTATCTGGCTTCTACCCAGAATTACGGTGAAAATATCATGGAAGGCGGATATCTGCCTGTCTTTGAACCCAATTTTCAGCTCCTTCTCAGATATTTTCAGGTCAACAACTCCGCCCCACCCCAGGATCCCGCTCAATTCTATTATCCTGAAAGATACGCTTCTAACTTTGGCGGCGGATTGCAATTCAGGTGGCTCCAGCCCAGCGGTGGTTCGCTGTACGGTCGTCTACAGTTAGCTGACAGGGAAACTGCCGATGGCTCTCACTTGGATTCAACCTTTGAATTCACCTATGCAGAACTGGCTGAAAAATTCATCCTGAGAAGCTTGATCCAGACCTATGACGGCCAGGTCCGCTTAACCGACCAGCTGTATGCCAGATTTCCCATTCTGGACAATGATCATTTGAATTTCCGGGCGGGGATCGAATACAGCGATGGCGCCGGCGCCGACCAATCGGTCACCTTTTTAGGTAAAATCGACGGTACTATTCGTCCGGATCCCTGGTGGGGCTGGAATATTCAGTTCTTTGTTCCCATTCCCACTCAAACTGAACAAGTTGAAGAATATCCGGGCCCGGGGGTCTTTTTCTGGACCGGCTTTGCGCACTCCGGTTCGGCTTTCTCGGAAATCATGCTCTATTTAAATACCAGAACACTCAATGATGAACAAGATTTAGTGGCTGGACTTATCTTAAAAACCAAATTCGGCACCGAAGCCAGATGGTGGCCGTAAAATCAAAAACCACCTATGCCATCTAAAACTCTAGAGTTCTTCACAGCTCCCTACTACCGGTGGCGGCAAGCTCGGCAGGCGGTAGGAGCCCTGCAGCTGCAAGCCAGGCAAGTCTCTCTCAGAAAAGCTGAAAAAAGGTTCGCTCCCCAAATTGAAGAACAGACCGGGATCAGCCGGCGGGCCTTTTTGGAACTGGCAGGGAAATCCGCTGGGGCCGCGGCTGCAGCTGGCACAGCTTTTTATCTTCTAAGCTCAATCGATCAGACGGAATCATCCGTCCCCCAAACCCTAAAAACCAACCTGACCCAAAGAGAGTTCGAACAAATCAAAACTAATCTTCAAACTCTCAGACAGGCCTTCCCTGAAGAAAATTATGGCCTCCATTCCGTTCTTAGGACCAGTGAGATCAGGGAGACCGGATTTTTGGAATTTGAGGGCAAAATAGATGAGATGTTGACTGCCTTATTGGCGGCTAAAAATTTAAAACCCGATCAAGTCCAACTCCAAGATTTACCCGAAATCTTTTATGGATTACCTCAATATTCCGCTTCACTTAAGGAAATGGCCCAAATGAAAGGTTTGCTCTGTGCGCAGACCGCGCTCCTCACCATGCTTATGGCCAATAAAGCGCTCCGGGACAAGGGCGTGCAACCCCGCGCCACGGTGCTCCTGGTTTTTGTACGGGAAGAACATATCGGCACTTACTGCAATCATTTCATAGTGAAAGTCCCGCTTCAGGTGGAAGGTCAAGACCGGGAGCTTTACCTGGATTCCACGCCTTTGGGCGTGGGGGTCACCGAGGATCCTTCCAAATATATCGTACTTGAAGACCAGGGGCAGCAGGGCTTATCGGCCTACCTGGCCGCTAATGGTAAATTCCAGGTGCTCAATAATGCCCATCCGTTCTCAGCCCAAACCCTTTATCAAAATGCAGATTATAAAATCGTTCAATTATTGACCGGCACTTTTGCTTTTACCCCCAATTTAAAAGGTTTAATTGCGCTGGCCGATACCTTATTAATAGATAGGTCGGGAAAGTTAAAAGTAATCAATGAAAAAGGTTATGTTCTTGATCTGGCGGTGGAGCAAGATCGTCTGTCAGTCCTGCGAGAACTTTATCCCGAGGGGCCGCAGCGCTTTTTTCCCAAGCTTAGAGCCGCCGGTCTGCAGCTCAGCATAGAGGATGCTACCGCTAGGATTGGGATAAGGGAAGTTATCCCTCCTGATATTAAAAAAATCATCGAGGCGCACTCTCCAGAACAGGAAGCCCAAGCCGAGGAAATTATATTCTATCTTTTGACCCGACTTACCCCTTAAAAAACTATCTCGTAAAAGAAGGCCTGATCCGAGCCGCGAATTACGAAGGATGTATCCTGCATTTCAAGCTCAGCTAGACGCTTGCCATTAATATCCATGGAATAAACCTCCAGGGGCTGGCGATTCAAAGTTATCCGGGCTTCCACCCCCTCCACCAAAATCGGCGCCCGGCCCACATCTTTCAACTGGGTCTTGCTCACATTGAATTTCTGCCCCTGGTTCTCGATCCTCGCCGCGGAAGTTAAAAGCAGATGGCGGGAGAGCGCTAGAGGTTGATCGTCCAAACTGACCAGGGAAAGCGAGCAGAATTTGGTCCGCGCCGCAATATTTACATCTTTCAGTTGAATGTTTTTACCATTTAAAAACCCTACCGCCGCCTGGGTCTTATCCGTATTGATGGTGAAAAAACCCTGACCATAATTCCATTTCAATTCCCCGGTGTCGGAGGCGATCACTTTATTGTTGCTGTTCGCGAAATTGGAAAGATAATAGCCGGTATCGGGCGTATTCCCATCCCGCCCGAAACCGATCTGGGTTTTGGTAATTAAAGGCAGATAGGGTTCATCCGCGATGGGTTTGTCTTCTTCTATCGGCCCGTATAAATCCTTATCCCCTAAAATCTGCTCATAAATGCCCTTCGCGGTCGCCACATCCCCCCGATGAAAAAGCGCCGCCGCCGCCGGCCACTGGCTCCACACGTTGGGCCAAGCCGAAATGTCGAAATTATCCTCCATGGGAGCTTTCCATTCGCCGCTGTTAAAGGAAAATTCCAGGACTCCGTCCCAGTCCTGCAGGCAGGCGTAAGCCGCCATCAGCAAGGGGCCTTCCACCCGGTATTCGTTGGGAAAACAGCAGTTCCATTCGGAAACCACAAAGGGCTTGCCCGCCACCTTATAATAAGCAAGATTATTGGGCAGGCTGTCTGCGGGGTTGAGCACCATGGGCTGGTCCTCGAATACCACTTCCACCCCGTAACCGAACTGGGGATGATCGAAATAACGGTGCCGGTCAATATAATCCAGAGAGGCGTTGGCCTTGACATCGGAGGCAATATTCACCCAGTGGTTGGACCCGGAAATGGGGACACGAAGCCCGATGCTCCGCAGATACATCTCCATGTCCTTAAAATAATCGATCTGCACCTGCCCATAAAATCTCAAAGTATCGGCCAGGCGTAGCGCCTCTACCTTTTCTCCCCCACCCCGCTGATAACGCAGAGGCGTATCCGCCCTTTTTACATTATATTTGCGCGGATCTTCCCCCTCGGTTAAATCGCAGCGGCCGTACTTATCGGTCCAGGCGCGCGCCAAACCTCCCCGATCCCCATATTTTCTGATCAGATACTCATTAAAGAGCCGGTCCAATTCGGCAAGATAATAGGAAGACAGGCCGAACTGCGTGCCGATATAAAAAAGCATGCCCTCGTTGATCAATTTGGCGGACACCACAGCCGGATCATCAATGTAGCGCAGGCCGGTATAAGGATTGACATGGGTTAAAAGTTGGCGGGCGTAAATTTTCTGCAGTTCAATGACGCGGGGATCAAAAAATCCGGAAATTTTGGCGCCGCGCTCCACATTCTTATAATCCGGAACCGAATCCCCTTCTTTAAATTCCCGGTCCACCAAAAGATCCATGAAAATGTAGATCCCGCGAGATTTAAGCTGATAAACCAAATAATCCAGCTTATCTAAGGCCTCGGCCGAGAGATGTTGGGTATCATTAAAATTGCCGTCGAAGATATTGGGATGGGCCCAGAAAGCGTCCAGGTGGTGGACCCTCACCAGATTGCAGCCGAACTTACTCAACCGAGCGGCCATAAGCTCGGCTTCCTTTTTTTCCGGGAAAGTGGAAGGCGCGTAGATGTTTAAGCCCCAGAAGCGGGCGCGGGTTCCGTCCTCAAAATAAAAATGCCCGTTCTTGACCTTCATAAAGCCGTGCTTGCCGGCGGGGGCATCGAGCAGGAAGCTAACATCCGCCGGGGTTTTTGAGAAATCATCCGCGGGAGGAGTAAAGGCATACCATCCTTTAGTATTGGTTACCGAAACTCCTCCGATAGTGATTCTTTTTCCATCCCGGCCTAAGCCGGTGAGGCGCAGGCCGTCAAACCAGGCAGAGCCCGTGCATTCCAAAAGCCCCGCGAAAACATCCACCCGCTTGGTGTCCAGCGGCACCTCAAAATCGCGGGAGACTTTTTTCCAATCGAAAGTGCCGGAAAAATCCGCCACGATCGGCCAGCCTCCGATGCGTTTGCCTTTGCCGTCCTTAAATTCTAAATTGATGCGGGCCAGCTGCCAGGGTTTGACCCCCACCGCTACATCCTGGGCCTTGATATAACCGCTGATATTTATCTTTTTGACCTTGCGGCCGTCCAGGGTCACCGATTGGGAAGCGAAGGACCAGATGGGTTTGGTATTCTTGATCCAGAGGGCGCCGTTCCCCTGTTTTACGTTATCATAAACTATTCCCCAGTCTTCCGATCCGCCGTAAGCCCACCCTTCCCACATCTCAAACTCACCGTTGTATAATAAATTATAAGGATCTAGCTTCTCCCCCTGAAGCAGGGGCTGCAATTCTATCTGGTCAAAATAGGCGGTTCCGGTGCAATTATAAAGGCCAAAAACTACCTTGGCTTTCACGGTGCCTTTGGGCACATAAAAGTTTTTCCCCGCTCTTTTCCAGCCAAAAGTCCCCGTCCAGGGACCGATCTCCGGCCAACCGCCCAGCTGATGGCCCTGGTTGTCGAAGAAAAGCAATTGAAGGTTGGCCTTGTTCCAGACTTCCGGTCCCGCTTCCACCCCTTCCAATCTTACCCAGGCCGAAAACGAAACCTTCTTGATCTTATTGTAATCCAGGGGAACGGTCTGCGCCCCCAGCGACATCATGGGAATGGGATTATCAATTTTAACAGCACGCTGGCCGAACTTGCCCGCTACCAGCGTGGAGTGGTAATATTCGGTGCCCCAATAACGAGGGATGCGATTTATAGCACCCAGCTCGAAATCCCCGTTCTTTAATAGGTTTTGAGCAAAGGAGGGGCTTGATAATATAAAAACAAGACAAAGAAAAAGGAACCTGCGAGTAAACCTCGCGGTTCCTTTTTTAGACTGAATTACGGAACCGCGGCGTTCAGCCGCAGGTTCCTCTCTACCCCATAACCGCTTCAATGCAATGTTCCTTCCTATCCTTAAATATCGGGGCTAAATTGCCTTCAATTTTACGTCCGTCAACCATCAGGTATTTTACGCCTTTTTGTATCCTCTTGGGGTTTGACACCTTTATTATATAACAGGCGCCGTGAAATGTCCGCCGGACTTTAAAACCCTTCCAGGCGCGGGGTATACAGGGATCGATCCGCAGTCCATCATATTCGGGCCGGATCCCCAAGATATACTGGCTGGCGGCGTAAAAATTCCAGGCGGCGGAGCCCGTCAGCCAGGAGTTCTTGCCTTCCCCGAAATCGGGATGGTCCGGCCCCGCCACCATCTGGCAGTAAACATAGGGCTCGGTCTTTCTGGTCTCCGCTATCTCATTCTGGGAGATGGGCAGGATCGCCTTACAATATTCGTAAGCCCGATCCCCCCGCCCCAAAATACACTCCGCGATCACGGCCCAGGGATTGGGATGGCAAAAGATCGAAGCGTTCTCTTTTAATCCTGGAGGATAGGTCGAGATTTCTCCCAGTTCTGGATAATATTTGGTATAAGCGGGATGTAGGAGCTTGAGGCCATATTTACTGAATAATATTTTATTAACCGAATCCATGGCCATTTCACCATAATCCAAACCGGCCATGACCGCCCACGGTTGCGGCTCCAGATACAGCTTCCCTTCTTTACAACTTTTCGAGCCTACAGGTTTGCCGTTATCATCAAAAGCCCTCCTATACCATTCACCGTCCCATCCTGCTTTTTCTATTGCCTTTTGCATTTCATCGGCAATCTTCCTATATTTCTTGTGTCCCGACGCTTCGGTCGGGATCCCGACTTCACGTCGGGATCCTGTGATCTTTTCCATTTCCTTGCACGCCTTAACCAGTATCATCCCTACTAATACCGACTCGGCTTTGCCCCTTTTCCCGATCATATTCAAACAGTCATTCCAGTCGGCAAACTTGGAAAGGGGCAGTCCGTGGGGTCCGCGGTCCTGATACACCCGCAGGATGCCTGCCTCAAGATGCTCCATTAAAGAACCCTTTTCCCGCTTCCCTGCCTGTCCGGCAGGCAGGCCTTTCACCTTTTCCCTTCCCATTAAGGGGATCAAGGGGTGAGGATAGTGTCCGATTTGAACCGGTCTATCCAAAACAGCAAAGGGTACTTTCTCATCCAAAATACTAAAATCTCCCGTTTCTTTGATATAATTCGCAGTCGAAAAAACCAGCCACAGCGGGTCATCGGAATAGCCCAGCAGATCGCCTTTTTTAGTAAGCGGTGAATACTGATGGTAGGTAGAACCGTCAGCAAACTGGATGGCGGCCAGATCGAGAATCCTCTGCCGAACCTCTTTAGGGAGCATGTGCGCAAAACCCAAAGTATCCTGGTTGGAATCCCGAAATCCCATTCCCCGCCCTATTCCCGATTCGTAATAGGAGGCATAACGGCTCCAGGCAAAGGTTTGGCGGCATTGATATTGATTCCAGATATTAAGCGAAGTATCTAGGTCTTGGTCCGGCGTTTCGCACTGGAATTTAGAAAGGTTGTCTTTCCAGTAGTCCTTGACCTTCTGTAAGGAACCTGCGACTGAAGACCTCGGCGAGCTCGGTCGAGCCGTCGCGGTTAAATATTTTTTAAGCGAGAATTTATTCTCGGCTTTATTTTTGCTTACCCCCAAAACAAAAATAATTGTCTTTTTCTGCCCAGGTTTTAACTTTAGTTTGATACAATGCGCGCCGATGGGCGCCCAGCCAACTGCTTTCGAATTGGAGCACTTCCCCTCTACTACCGCTTTAGGGCTTTGCAAAGTCCCGTATCCATAATCCCCCAAAAATTCTTTTCTCTGGCAATCATAACTATGGGTCTTTTCAGAAGCCGCAAAGTAAGCGAAGATATCCTTCCAATAACCAAACTGGGTGGTGTGGTAGATGGTCGAGCCCTCGCAATGCGCCAACCCGGTCGACCAAGTGCGCTGGAAGTTGGTCTGGTCTTCGACCGCATTCCACAAACAAAACTCCACGAAGGAGAACAGAGAAAGCTCCCGCCCCGCCACAACTTCCAGTTCCACCTTCCAAATTTCCAGGTTCTCCCCCAATGGCACAAAATATGTAATCTTCGTTTGAATTCCCAGGCACTCAGAGGTAATCGTGGTATATCCCATCCCGTGCCGGCATTCATACTTATCCAATTTAGAATAAACCGGGGCCCAGGTGGGCGAGAAGAATTTTCCGGTCTGGTCATCGCGTATATAGAGATAGCGGCCGCCCTGATCAAACGGAATGTTATCGTAGCGGTAGCGTAGTATCCGATTTTCGCGCGGATCGCGGTAAAAGCTGTATCCCCCGGCAGTATTGGATATCAGCGCGCAATATTTTGACTCTCCCAAATAATTTATCCAGGGCAAAGGGGTGTCGGGTTGGGTAATCACATATTCCCGATTTTGGTTATCAAAACGGCCAAAGCGCATGAGGTGATTTTACTTTAAGAAAGATTTTAAGTCAAAGGTGAAATTTTTCAAATCAAAGGACGATATACACCCGGTTTGGGGATAAACCCCAGGGAGTGTGCCGTTTGGCAATTGATTTTGCTACTTCTCTAATTAATCGCTTTGTAAGGGTGGAATGCCGTTCCGCCAGAGCGGAAATTTTTCGTTTTGGATTGGACTTCTGTCCGGTCAGCCGGAAATATTGCTTAACCTGCAATTTAGGCCAAAGAACAGTAGGCCATCTTGATTTTGCGATCAATCGCCGCGATCGAATAATCATCAGAGATTCCTCCTACATGTTCTCTGAAAGTGCCACCTGCATAGAAGATCTTAAATTTAATGGCGATCCGGCCGTCGAAGTTACTTCGGCATTTAGGAAAAGGGGGATCGCTCATGCCCTGCTGGGAGTTTTGGTGCAGTGGGGAAAAACCGAGGGCTTAACCGGAATTACCATTCCCAGGGGATACCATGAAAATGTCCGCGATTTGGACCGGCTGGGATTTAAAAAAGATGGGCCGGATTGTACTTTAGATTTCACTCCGCAATTCACTCTCCCTATCGCCATTAAATAGTTTTAGATTAAGGCTGAAATTTTTCAAAAATAGAGCCGAAAACAAGGTGTATGACCAAACCATCAGGTACCAAACCATTGGGTGCAGTAGAACTGCGCAGAAGAGTGGAACTGGGACCGAATAACAGTTTTGTTTTCAGCTTCAGGTTAAAATTAGATCCCATGACCCGCATGAATTATGTCCAGATCTTCCACAATCAAAGGCCTATCGGCCATTTTGATTTTAATATGGATCATAGCTTCATGTCTGTCCGCTACGGCACCTGGGAAACCAGCGAGGATTATTCCTCTGCGCAGGGCTCTTATTCGGAATGGTCCACTTCCTGCCTCAAGGGCCCGGCCATCGAGGTCGAGCAGGAATATCGGGAAAGATACCGGGGACTGGGCAGTGCCATGGTCACCTTCGCGCTCAACTGGGGGCGTCAGGAGGGCCTGCTGGGCATGAGGATCTTAGATCCTCGGACACCCGATTTCTGGAAAAAGCTGGGATTTACACCTGAGGGAAAGGATCTGGTTTTTGATTTTTCAACCCATCGTATTCCTCCATACAAAATAGAAATAAGCTGAAATTTAACAAAAAACCAAGCGAAAGGTAATTAGGATGCCAAAATCAACCCGTCCATTGGTAGGAACCTTTGTAGATTTCAGGAGAATGACCGCCTGGCAGCGCCGGGATCGGGTAGTAACCGTTTGTCCCGATGCCCGCCACTGCGTTCAGACCGGCGCCTTAAGTGTGCTGCGCGAAGCCCGTCAGGACGGGACCATCATAGCTCCCAGTAATCTTCCGGAAGGTTATTCGCCAGGATTCCAACTGGTGAACATCGGCCAGCTTTTTTTACCGGAACAAAAGGGTTTCAAGGCCGAAAAGGTTATTGTTCAGGTTTCAGAAACCAATCCGGCCCTGGTGCTTCTTAGTAATGCCCGCTACTTGAGCAAAACTCTCTACGGCACGGGTGAAAAAGGAGAAGTGGTTGAATCCGAAGAAACCATTTTTAAACGTGTGGCCTTCTTTAACCGAGCGGTAGCGGCGCTGATTAGAGAAGCTGAAATCGACCCGAAAATACTGCATGTGGTGGACTGGCCCACCGCCCTTTGTCTGCTGTACCTTGAAGAAAGCAATATTTATGCTCCCCAAGTATTATTCACCTATCCCGATGCCCGCTTCCAGGGGCTTTTTGATGGAAAATTACTCCCCCTCCTGGGGCTTACCGGTCAAAGGCCCACAGATCTCAGATATCATGAAAAATTAAGTTTAGCTCAGATAGGACTCCTGCGCTCCCAGCGCATCACCACCTGGCTGAGGAGCCACATCCAGGAAGTGATCGAAGGCAGGAGAACCGACGGCGGCGACTTCGGACTCTTCCAGGGCATCTTTCAAAGACGACATAAAGACGGCGAGATTTATTTCTTATACACCGAACCCGTATTCGCCCGGCGGACCGGTGTTATTGATACGCTTTCTCCCCGGCCCAAAGATCAAGATTATATTTTTGGGGCATTGCTCCGTTATAACGCCATATACACCCTTATGGTGCCCGAAGTTGACTTGGCCCGCATGCCTGAGGCCACTTTATTTTCCTCCGCTGAAAGAACAGATCTTTCCCCTTATGTCCGCTACGCCCAGATCATTAAAGAACTTGAAACCCAGGGCTTAAAGGATGTTCTCCCGGCAGTTAAGGCCCTGATCAAGGGGTTCGGCTCCAAGGCGGCCCTGAAAATATTGTCCGAAGGGACTCCGGAACAAAAAGCGGCCTTTTTGCAATCCTTACGAGAATTGCCCCTTAACTGGTACGATTATGCCCGCATCGCCCGCCATGCCATGTTTGGAATTCCCCGCAAATTCGAACAGGTGGAAGCGCTGGAAACTCAGCCGGTTTTATCGGCTCCTGCCGAGGTAAAACAGAAAGGGGTGGAGGCCCTGCAGGGCAAAACCCAGCAGCCTTTCAGTGATCTTCTGGTCTTTACCATGTCAGGGGGATTGGGTAATCGCTTGAGATTTGTCATCCAGGCCAGCTCGGATGTGATCATCAATGAATCCCAATTGCAGGAAAAAGAAATAAAGCAGCTCTTAAAATTGGAAAACGACAAAAAAGCGAATCTTCGTTTTGAAACGCCGTTGGGCACTGCCTGGGTCATCCCCAAAGAATATATGTCGGAGGTCGATTTCTCGGCGCGCTTTGAATCTGCCCCGGGCCCCCGCACAATAAAAATCCCCCGGCAAATCTTAAACGAAGAAACCAATGCCTTTTTGGCTGAAAAGGGTTTCCCTTCTGCCCGAGACGGTAAATTGGATGATACCTGGTTTATCCCGGCGGAAGATTTCCAAAATATCCTTCCTGAAATTCAAAAACGAAGCGACGATTTTATAAGAAATCTGCTGAGTCAGATTGAATCTAAAGAAGGGGTAACTTTCGTTAATATTCCCAAGGGTGTCTATAAGCTCCCCGGTACCGGAATTTCTTTATATGAAATGCAGGCCCGGTCTCTAGCCCGCCTGGAAGCCAGCATAGGAAAGAGGATCCTCTGGGGCGTTATGACCGGCCATGAGAATGATTCCGGGGTAAGGCTTTATTTCGCCTCTCACTTAAAAGACGGTAAATACTTTGGGGTTTTAGACTCTGAACAGGTAGAGATCGACACTCAAACTAATTATCCCGTGGTTGCCGTCGAGGGGCAAAAAATTGACATCGTGGTCAATCCTCAGACCGGGCAAATAATAACCGAGGCCAAAGGCCACGGTGGCTTCCATGACTCAGCTGATCGTATACTTACAAGAATAAAGTCCCGGCTAAAATTTGAACCCCGCTGTGTTATGGGCTGCAACATTGAGAATGTGGCCTTCAATGAACAGCTGGGCAACGTGAGTTTTATGGCGGGTTGGATGGGACGGCACGTCGTGGGAGATGGTGAAGCGCCTTTTGATATTACCGGGCTGGCCGCCGAAAAAATCGGGCCTGCGGAACCTATGGGTATTTTTGCCCGGGCCGAACGGATAGCCCAGGTGATTGAATATGGTCATCCTAATTTTACTGTTCTGGAGGCCTATGCCTACCAGACCTCCCACGGCCGGACCTATTTTGTTAAAGATCCGACTGGCAATATTCTCCTGGCTACAGCCAAAGGATTAACTCAAATTTTCGGGGAAGATACCCCTCCCGGAACGGCAAACATTTCACAGGAAAAGAAAAATTTAAAACCCGGCTACGAACTTTTAGAATTGCAGAATATAACCGGGGATCAACGGCTCTATTTTACCGATGATGATCTGCATACCACCGGCCAAAGCGCCACCCTCGCCAATCTAGGGGAAGCGACCCTGGAATATCATCAGGGAAACACCAATATCTTCATCTATAATACCGGAATCATAAGAATGGTTACCTCCAATCCCACCATCATGGCCCGGGAGGAGCACAAGCTGGGACACCACCGCCGGGGGAGCAAGATCGAAAGCTCGATCTTCGGCCCACTCTCTTTGGTGCGAGACTTTGAATCCTATCTGGCTATTCCCATGATTAATATCGGTTTCGTGGGAGAGCTAAGACGTCTCTGTTTTGCGCCCGTGAAATCCCCCGAGGATGTTAGAGCCGCCCAGGCCGCCCTAGCCAATCTTTTAGCGCAATATCCCCAATTGGATCTTCACTGAAATTTTTAAGAACTTTTAACGAAATATAATTAGAGTAAAATGGTTATAACCAATAAAGTTAAAATTTATGGACATCTTGATCCCCGGCATGGCGGCCGGGCCCAGACCTTTTTTGAGGGGCGAGCCCGAAGATCCCCTCATTTAGCTTTTATGGAAGAGAGGTTCCTCCAAATGCTGGACATGGTGGCCAATGGACGAACCATCTCTACGATTCCGGCCGACCAAATTAATCCTGTTACTCTCGGATCCCCCTATTTGACTTCCTACGCCGGTTTCGGCAAAAGAGAAGAACATTACCGCCAATTGGGCATAGAGGCCCTGCGCCGGGGCGAACTGGCGGTGGTGGATTTAGCCGGCGGTATGGCTACCGGCTTTGGGGGCGGCGCCAAGGGTTCGGTCCAGGCCCAAATGGACGCGCGCTACGAAGGGCAAAGAGGAATTTCCTATCTAGACATTAAAAGAAGCAATTACCTGCAATTCCAGAGAGAAAGCGGCCGCCATATCATCGCCGCCGAGATGGTAAGCGACAAAACCATAGGCAGCATTAAAGAAGAGCTGAGAAATTTTGCTGATGAACACGGAGTGGAACTGGTCATAATAGAGGACGGTGAAAGCCGGGAAAATATTCAAGCCATCTGGGAAAAATATAAAGATCACTGGGAAGATTCAATAATTGTCCCTTTACTTATGCAGCCCTCGACTTTATTAATCAGCAAAGACGGCCGTTTGGTAGGCAGTGAATATATGAAAGGCCACGGGGATTTCTATGATGTGGTTAAGGGGCAGTTTAAAGATATTGCCGAGATAACCGGAATAAAATATATTTTTGTCTCCAATATAGATAATACCGGGGCTCTAATTTCCCGCTCCATTCTGGGACATTTCATCGAGCAGGTAGAAAATGAAAAAATTGAAGCTTTGGTTGAACTGGCGGAAAAATTTGATGGGGATAAGGGGGGGACCCCCAGCCTGGTTAGATCAATATTTTCCATACTTGAAGAGCCCTTTGTCCCCGACGAATTAAAGGATGATTTTTTAGGGCGGAAGAAATTCCCCTTCTTTAACACCAACAGTTTTTGGTTTCTGGCTTCTCCCTTATTTTCTCGCCCCTTCGCTTTGCCTTTTATGATTGCGCCCAAGACCGTTCGAGAACAAAATGCCGATTTTTTAAAAATTGAAACCATCCTGGGCCATGGTTTAGAACAAATGATGTCCCGCGGCCTGGTAATTGATCGGGGGCTGAGATTTAATCCGGCAAAATTCCTATCGGATCTCTGGATCGGAAGGACGGATTGCGTCCGGCAATTTAGGGGGAGATTTACACCCGTTATGCGGGATGGAGAATATATACCCAAACCGCTGGTGGAAGCCGGCAGACATATTTTTGGGTCGGTAAGCGACATTGACGGCCGGCTTTTCGGCCATGGTTCTTACGATTCCATGGTTGATCTTAAGACTTTATTGATCGGGGGAATGGGCCGCCGCTTTAACGATGTCGGCCAAGTGCAAACCAAATGCGGGGTGCGCTACCGGGGGGATGTGGCCGTTATTTTTGAATATCGCGAAGGAAAATCATCCGGGACCTTGATCATAGAAGGCGCCTCCGAAGCGGACACTATAACCCTGGGGGACAGCGTGATTTACGTGCCGGCCGGTTCCACCCGCGTGCTCTCCAAGTCGGTGGTTGACCGGGTGGAAGTAGCTAAAGACGATCTTGAGGCCTTTTTGGCCAATGCCAACCGCTGGCCCCTGGCTCAGCGCCAAAGAGTATTAGATAAAATGTTCCCCGAATTTAAAATTACCGATAAAATCATCACCATTAATGATCTACTGGCCGCTCCACAGTTAATTGATGAAATCCATCAAAAACAGCTTAGGGTTTTGCGGAAGGTTTTTATCCCCGAAGGTTCATTGGTATACGAAGTGACTTGGGAGGAAAATCCCACGGTAAAAGGTGATCCCGAAAAGTCAGCCTTATGCCCGGATAGCCAATGGCCCAAATTACATGTTTTTCCCGGTTCCAAAATCGGATTGGCCGTCCATTATCCGTCCCGCGGAGATGCGGCATGGGTCTGGGCTGCCGACCACAAAGCCAAAACCATAATAAAAATGCCCCATGAGCTCTTTGCGGATGCAATTGATGAAAGCAAAGGAGAAATGTTTCAAGGCAAGCATTATGTGGCCATCCCCTATGGTCTGGACGGCCGCGGAAGGATAGTCATGATACTCGGACATTTTAACGAAGATCACGATTCACAGGAAAAAATAGCTGATTTTCCCTTTAAATTAAACAGTCTCCTGTCGCGCTTCGCCGATCCCAACCGGCAAATGACAAGGGAAAACGAATCCCGCATCCGGGAACTTTTTGTGCAGATCCCCTGGGCCGACCTCTTCGAGCTTTCCACTCAAAGACTTTTTGAAAAGTACATCGCCGGAAAAGTCTGAAATCCTCCCCCCAATTTGACGATATATATGTAGAGAAGGGAAGGAACTATGCCTGGAACACCGGCAGAATTTAATTTTCAGATGTCCCGCACCACGCGGGCGGCCAACCGCGTCTTCCGCATTTGCGGTTACGCCGACCGGGTAAGTATGGCCCGCGACATCCGCCATCTCGCCGCCGCCCTGCCCGAGCAGGACTTAAGAGCCCTCCTGAATCAGCAAAATATTTTAAAAAGAAGCTATCGGGAAACCGGCGATCTTTTAAGAATCCAGCCCGAAAACATCCGCTTAAGAAGGACCGAGGAGACCTTTACCCGGGTCATAGCCGGCGCCGCCCAAAGGGTCACCGATAACTTCACCCGCCTGGAAGAGGTGCCCGAGAGCATGTTTCAAATCCCCTCCCTGGCCCGCGCCATAGTAGGGCTTAATCTGGCCAGCCAGGGAGCCGGCGTGCGCGCCCAGGAGATCACCCAGTTGACCGTGAAACTGGGGGCCGAGCTCAGGAAAGAAGATTTTACCCTAACCGATGAATTCAAAGCCCAGGCCACCGACCTGAGCGCCCGGCTTAAAGACCTGGCTCAGACCATCCCTGACCAAGATATTCAGGGATTAATCCTTGAAATCACAAAAGGTTTTGACCGGCTGGCCGGCGGTGAAAACCCGGAAGCCGTAAAGCTGGATATCCACGCCCGGATGGGCGAACTAGCCGAACTTTTAGCTCACCTGCAAAACCCAAAGGAGGCCGATTCTCCCAGCAAACTTTTAAAATATCTCCCCTACCTGGGACAGTTAACCTCCCTGGCGCTGATCGCGGAGATGATCAATCTCTACTCCAGCAACGTAAAATACTTCCTGGTGGAGCGCTCCTTCTTCTGGGCGGCTTTCCTGGCGCTGGTCAACTATTCCCAGCTAGGGCGCAACTTTTTAGACATCATCAGCAAATCCCAGAGTATATCCCCCCTGCAGTTTTCTCAGGAAGTCATAAAATACAAAAACCTTCCCGCGGAAATCACCAAACGTTTCAGCAACGAAGGTTTCTTCGGCGGGCTGGATTGCCTGGTCCAGGACCTGTTCATCGATCTGGTTACCGGCAACCATAATGTGCTCATGAACAACGATTCCAGCCAGGCCTACTTTGCCACCACCTGGGGCGACTTCCAGACCATGCGGCGCATGGAAAAAAGATACGCCAAGCTCAACGGTCTGATCGGGAGATTATTCCCCCGATCGCTTTCTTCTTTCATGGCCAAAAAATTGGCCCTCACCCTCTCGGTTTTCGACAAGAAAATGCCTTCCCACTTCAGTTTCATTGAAACCGCCGGAGAAGCGGGCTTTTATATCGGGAAAACTTTAAGGATAATGCACCAGCTGGGCGAGCGGGGCGGAGAGTACGCCTGCTATGACGCCCT